>Ga0181369_1000445_pt1 | contig 11745 bp, 11 predicted proteins | sample LowvirmetaG_8_FD_130088 | JGI IMG/M metagenome (GOLD analysis project Ga0181369, IMG submission 130088) | Marine viral communities from the Subarctic Pacific Ocean - Lowphox_04 viral metaG | ecosystem: Environmental > Aquatic > Marine > Oceanic | place: Subarctic Pacific Ocean | collected... | reverse complement strand
CCAGACGGTTGCACCATCAACAAGGCGGAAACCGCCAATAAGATCATCTTCATCAGTTTCAATAGTAATGTTTACACGAATAAGTTCTCTACCCAACTGAGCACACGCTTGCTCAACTGAGAACGTTTTACCGTTTCCAGAGAGTCCTGTAATGAACGTAGGATAGAATACACGGGACTCAATAATTTTCTTAATATCACCGAAATTGCCAAACTTGACGAAGGTATCATCTTTTTGAGGAGTAAGGTTTTGCTCAACAGCAGGCAACGCAGGAGGTGCCTGATAATTTTGTTCAAGTTTTTCTTGAACCGTCAAATTCCATTTACCACGTCCAACTTTACAGTCTGAGAGTTTATTAGAAATGGTTTGATAGTTACAATCATTCATCGCACACCAAGCACGGATATCTGCAGAAGTAACAGATTCACCATAAGTTTCTTGGAGTGATTCGATGATGCTGATCTTGGACAATCCCATTGGGTTGTTTGTTTTAACTGAAGTAATTATACAATAAAAAAGGGGGTCAGAAGACCCCCTGTGGACAGTTAGGAAAGTGGATCACTCACCATCAACTTCTTTGAGTTCTTCAATCAATGATGCCTTGCTATGGCGTCTGTCCAGTTCAATTCCAATAGTTCTTCCATACTTTTCAAGTTCTTTCTTGTCCATGTTTTCAAGAACTGGTTCTTTTTTCTTAACAGGTTCAGGAGCAGGTGCTGCCTCAACCTTGGGAGTAGGTGCTCCGCCTCTAAGTAAGTCTCCGAATCTGCTCATTGGTCTAACAGTGATTTTCTATTATTTATCAATTAGGAAGTCCTTTATCTCCTCTTCTCTTAGCAGCATAATATCTCTTTAGATGATCTGTAAACATTGGATCACCAGGTTTGTAGTCTAATCTATCAACTGGTTGTGGTCCTGCAAAAGATGGTCTACCTTTTTCCAAATTTCTCTGTATTACTTGAGAAGCTTCTCTACGCTTATTAGCGTCACTAACAGCACGAGGATCTAGATTATTCAATCTATTTGTTTCCCTCGTTGCAGAGCGAGTAGCATCATTTGCCTTTGATACTGCAGTACTCTTATTGAGTCTATTCACAGATTGTTTTGCTTTGTCCTGATAAAGTCTCATAGCACCAATATCACCAGCAGGAATTCTGGTTGGTTTAGGTGATCTACCAAACATTCTACCAACTTTGCTAACTACACCCCTAACTCCAGGAATTTTATTTACATTTTTAATAGCGACACCAGCAAGTTGTCTCAAAAATTCTTGAAGTTGCTCCTCATTCAAATTTGCCATCATATACATTGTATCCTCTTCACTATATCCTTCTTCAATAAATTCACCTTTGACAATATCAAAGAGGTCTACACTTGAACGTTCAAGGGATTTTTTGATATTAGCAGTTACTTTAGGATCTCTCTTTTGAGTTACACTCATACTAGAGTCTGGATTAACTTTCGTTTTTATAGTATTTCCTACCTTAGTACCTACTTTTTGAATACCAGACTTAACTGCATTGTTTACAGAAGTCTGTTGATTTGCAGACATTCTACTCTTAACAGCAGCAATTTCTTGCTTAACACTTCCCGATGAAGTAGTAGTACTAGATGCAGCAGCGGGTTTAGCAGCCCTAAGTGCATTTGGATTATTTGATAAAGATTGATTTCCCTTACCAAGTTTAGAAACTTCTGAAGATTGAACAGAAGGAGAATTAACAGGCATTCTGCTTCTCATCTGTTTATCAATTAAAGGATTATTAGTCTGTGCAGTTCCTCTAATTCTACTTCTTTCTGCATTTGCAGTAGCAATTTTTGAATTAGTAGCAGCAAATGCTTGCTTACCAAATTCTTTTGCTGCTTTAGGATCAGTTTTTCTCAACTCAGCATATCTTGCATTAATCTGAGCCTTAGACATCTGCTTATCACCAACTTTAAATGTTGAGGTTGGTTTTGATGCAGGTGCTGGATTGCTGCCGCCGCTAGGGCGTTCGCCGCCGCTAGGAAGTTCACCGCCGCCTCCGTTTCGATTCTGTCTATTCTTAACCAGTGCCTGTACAGTCTTGTCGTTAGGATTCGCCTTAGCGAAAATATCAACCAAACTATCTACTTTCTGTTGTGTAGTTCTATTATCAGGTTTTGATGGTTTGGGACCAACACCAGTAGTCTGGTTGTCCTTAACCATGTCCCTATTTCTTTGGATGTTCCTTTCACCCTGTCTCTGAACATCTACAGCAGTGCGATTATTTGCTAAGTTACCAGTGTTCCTTCTGGCTGCGTCACCACCACCCATTCTATAAGCAGTGTAGTCAGTTACACCAGGGTTTTCTCTCTTAAACTTTGCTGCCTGTGTAGCGTAGGCTGCATTATTCCTTACTTTGTCGGAGATAGGTAGTGGTTTACCATCAGGACCCTTTAGTGCTTCATCAAGTTGCTCTACTTCGGGTTGCTCATAAACCTGAGAAAGTGCTTCCATCATGGAAGTTACTTCTTTAGCAGTAATTCTCTCCATCAATCAACCCTCTTGAATTTGTTCAAACCACTGCTCACTCATTCCGCTGATAATGGAATCTGCAGATTCTACATCTGTGGCATACCCTTCGTCAATGCGGCGTGTTACAACCTTTTCATCGATCTCTTCAGTCACTTTTAAATACTTAGGGGAAGGTTTCATCTCTAGACACTTTTTCTATAAACCTATTTATTCAAGCGATAAGTTCAACAAATTCACCCAAAACTCTCTTATTCATTTTCTTACTTTTCAAACTTTTAGCAAAAGCAGATTTGATCTTTGCCTTGGTAGCACCCTCATCGACATCAAACTCAGTTTCATTAGCAAGTGAATTTGCAGAGATAGCAAAGTAAGTATGATAACCAGACTCATAGAGTGCAAACGCACGTTCTTTTTTCCAAGTCTTAATAACTTTTTCAGTCTTTTCTGCAACCCAACCACAATAACGTCGGATAAAACTATTCGCATCACGAGATTCAAGAATACGAATACCAATAAAGTTGGATTCTGGAAAAGAATCGCGAAGATTTCTGATAAAAATATCGGTCATTTCCCACCACTCACAGTCCATAGAGTAGGTTTTTCCATTTTGACGATTTCTCAAAAAAGCATTATGACCGATAGCACCGACACCAAGAAATGGTTCAATTTCCCAACGACGCTGAACTTCTTTATGGTACTTCATTCCACCTGCTTCACCATCACTTAGCACAACACATTGTACTTTTTGAATTTTATTTTCTTGTTTGAAATGTGGAATCAACTGATGTAGAGAAATAAATGCTTCATTCAAAGGGGTTCCAGAAAGATTTAAACCAGTAGGAATAGGAAGGTTTGCCCAATGATTGAATGTCCAAGCAAGACGAAATAAATTTTTCATCTGTTGCTCAAGAACTTTGATCTTGGTTTTACTAGTAAAAATATTCATCATAGAGAACCACTCATTCACAACAACAAGACCTTCACGCTTTTTATAAGCATATCCTTTCATCTGTGGACTACCATCTTCGTCCTTAACCATTTTAGGATATTCATTGGTGAAGGCATATACCTCAAAAGGAATATTCACTTTCTTACAGAACCACATTAGATTGAACAGTTGCTTCAAAGTATCTTGAAGAACACTGTTCATTGATCCAGACCAATCAAGAACAAAAATCAACCCATGATTTTTACCATCTGCGAGAGTAGTTACCTTTTGAAATAGATCTTCGTTGTACTTATAGGTATGAAGTTTAGAGCAATCAAGAACTCCAGTGCGAGCAGTAGTTGCACGAGCATAAGAGTCTGCTGCCTTCTTACACTCAAACTCTTTGACCAGATAGTTGACTTCTTTCTGTGCAGAACGTTTGAATTTTATAAACTCACCGTCAATAAATGAAAATACCCTTTCTTCATCCAGATCATTATTTTTCATCCACTCAGTCCACTCATCAAATCGTTCGTGAACTTCCGAATTGTCAACAACAAACTTATTAATATCAAGTTTGGGAAGTTCAACGTAAACATTCTCCATACCATCATTCTTAGCAAGTTCTTTGATTGCTTCTTCCAGATTATTCATAGTAGAAACTTCTGGTTCATCAGAGTTATCAGTGCCACCATAAGAATCACTTTCTTCAGGATTATCAGACTCCCAAGAATCTGACTTTTCTTCTGCAGTTTCACCATTATTGCCATCTTCCCATCCTTCACTTTCTTGTTGAGGCATCTCTTGAATATCACTACCAGTCCCTTGACCACCTTGCATTTGCAGATCGTCCATTTTCGTCTTCATTTCTTCCTGCTTTTTACAGAACTCATAAAGTTCTTTTGAGACTTTCAAAACATCATCAAAAGTTTCAGTGTCGGCAATTTTCTGACAAAGTTCTCTCTCATCATCTTCAAAAGGAACTTCTACAAAATTACCAATTTTGAAATGAAGATTTGCCTTATCAGCAAGATTCATCTTACTAATATCTTCACCAGCAATTTGAAAGAAATCTTCATCAGCAAGTTCTGCATACCCACGATAGAACGTCTTTGAAATACCAGCGTACCGACGCTTCATTAGTTTTTCAATACGAACATCTTCAACGACATTCACAAACTGTGGTGGAATTTTTAGTTCAAGTATCCAATTACGGTCAGGAGTATAAAGTGCATGACCTACTTCGTGTCCCACCAACATATCATAAACGCCACCACTTGCACGTTCCCACATTGGCAGAGTCAGCACACGAGTATGAACATTGAAGCAAGCAGTCTCCACTTTTTTATGCTCAACCACCAGGTCTTCAGTTGCCAAAAGTTTAGCAAGTTGAGATTTGATTTCGTGCGAAACTGCCATTGCTTAGTTGCGTATGGATCTATTATACAAAAAAAGGAGGTCCGAAGACCTCCCAGTAGACACTTATAAAATTGGTTTAGAATAGAGGTTCGTCTCTCAAAGGTGCATTTTGAGCCTCTGGTGTTCCTGGTTTTGGTAATGGTTTCCTATTAGGTTTAGGACGTTTCATACTATTAGGAAGGTTGATATTCCCAGTTCTGTGAGCACCAGATTGCATACGATTTTTAATTGCGCCAGCAACTGCAGATGCAGCAGAACCTAACATACTACCATATCCTTCAACAATACTCTGCTTCCAACCTTCACTCATACTTACCATAATAGAGTGTGCTGCTTCCTCAGTGTCAGCAAAACCTTCATCAATCAGGTGACCTTTAATAAGATCATAGAGGTCTACGTCCTCACCCATAGGCTTGGCTTGTTTACCTTGAGTAGGTCTACGCTTGTTCATTCTTGCTGCTTCTGCTTCAGGAGATTGGTCTGCAGGTCCAAGAACTGCTTTACCAACTTTCTTAACAGCTTTCATTATACCACCCATTTCACTGATGGTATCTTCCTGATGCTCAACGTGCTCATTGTGTGCTTCCATAGTAAGAACATCAAGTTCTTCTACAGAGACATCTTCTACAATACCGTGCTCAAACTGAACATTGTAGTGTGAAACAAAACCATTCTCATCGGGAACAGCATGCTGACCAAAGATAGTTTCACCCTCACCGTACTCTTCATGGCATACTTTTTTAGCGCAATTGTGATCGCCCTTTTCAGACTTGCTTACACAATCGCCTTTTTTCTTCTTGCCATATCCCTCATAAACGGAAGCATATGCCTCCATAAGAGATCTTACTTCTTTTGCTTCCATCGTAATGAAAAAAATTATTCTCCCTTATATTTAGTATTGTATTGCTTTCCACGCCAGGTAAACACTTTTTTACCTTTCCCACGAGCAGTAGCAAATGCTCTATCAAAATCCTTTGCAGCAGAACTCAGTTGCTCCTTAGATCTTTTTACTTCTGCCTCTTTCTTCGCTATCTCTTGCTTCTCCACATTTGCTTTAGCAGATCGTTCACCAGTTGGTTCTGGTTTTGGTGCGTCTGCCGCCCTAGTTTCTGCTTCTTGTTGAGCAAGTTTAGATTTTCTCTGAGCAGTTTTTCTGGCATTATCTTTTTGAACCTTATCGGCTATTCCACCAGTAACACCTACCGCTAAACCACCGACACCTAGTGCCGCCAATGCCTTATCAGTACCACTAAGTTTAGGTTTCATCTTTGGAGCAGATGGAACATCAACCTTAGGTGCTGTCATTGGTCGAGTTTGTTGAAGAGCAGAAATTGCATCTGCCTGCTTATTGGTTTTTGTTGTGGATTTTGCTGTTGATTTAAGTCTAGGAGGAGTTCCAAACTCAGGTTTTGGAGCAACACCATCTGGTCTTAATGATGGTTTAGCAGTTCTAGTTGGTGGTTTTACAGCACCAGGTCCAAACTCAGGTTTTGGTGCTTTTGGTTGTAGTTTATCTGGAAGCAAGCTTTTAACTGATTTTGCCTTTGGTGCAGGATATAACTTAAGTTTTAACTGTCCTGGTGCTTGTGAAGCAGGTGCTACTGATTTTGGAAGTTTAGAACTTGCAGCAGGAACAGGACTGGTGCTAGTAAAGGGATTTCTTCCACCCGTGAAGTTTTGTGCTTTACCAGTTTTAGTAAGAAGATTTCCTTGACGTGGCGTTCCTTGAAGGATTTTTTTAGTGGTCGCCTTTACTGTTTTTTGTGCAGCAGGACTTTTAAGAATGCCAGACATCATTCCAGCCGTTCTGAGCATATTCAGAATTGCATTACCACGATTTTCGGTGAGCAACCCATACTCTTGAATATTTGCCTCGTAAAGATGATTTACAACTTCAGTCGCTTCATCGTCATCAATATCGTTTTCAATAAGATATTGATATACCTCTTCGTAAAAGTTCTCCATCTCTACAAATACTTTTTAGGTATTTATATTAATCAGATACTTTCTTAGAGAATCCTTTAATCTTGTCAAACTTGATTGTGCTCTCAAACTTATCCTGCAAGTCCGTCTTATGAGAGATCACGAAAATGTTTGCATCTTTAATTACATAACGAATAATTTTAAGGAACTCATCTGTTCCAAACCCATCAAGGGAAGAGTCAAATACTTCATCCATAATCAGCAGGTTGGTATTTACAGAGTTTTTGACACGCGCTACTTCACGCCAAGTGAAGAGAAGGGCAAGGTCGATTCTCATCTTTTCACCTTCGCTAAAGGAACTATATGAAAAATCTTCGTGTATAGGGGACTTCACAGTTTCCTTGAATTCTTCATCAAGATGGAAATTAATATAAAAATCCATCATTTGAAGATAGCGATTAACCTGCTGGTTAATGAACGGAAGATACTTTTTAATAATCTTCGTTTTTACACCATCATCCTTAAGTAAGGAATAGGCAAAATCGTGATGAACGATTTCTTGTTTTTTATCTGATAAGTATTCAATTGTCTGTTGGAGATTGGATTTAAATTCGTCTAACTTTTCATGTTCAGTATTTCGGTTTGCAAGGTTCTCGGTAATAGTTTGAATTTCGTGTTCAAGATCTCGGATTTGTCGTTGATTTCCGGTAACCCGAGTATTGTTCTGAGAAATGCCATGCGTTAGGTTTACGATCTCCTGTGAAAGTGCATTAAATTGACGTTCTCTTTCTTGTTCAAACTTTATGGTTGATTCCAATTCATTGAAACCGTCCTTCAGTTCTTTTGCAGTATTTTGAACGTCCTCAATTTTATTTAACCGGAACGATTCTTCAATATCTTGAGTACAAGTAGGGCATACCGTATTTTCTGTGAAAAACTTATGCTCTTTCGTAATAGCAGATACTTTTGCAGACAGTTTTCCACGAAGTGTGTTTAATTTCGATAACTTTTGTCTTGCCCCTGTTACTTCTTCTTGATCTTTAGTAAACTTATGTACATCTTCTTCAAGTTTTGCATTGTCTAGCATATATCCATCAACTTCTTCCATAAGTTTTGTAATCTTAGATTTATTATTATCAATATTCTGTTTACCACGACTTTCCAACTCATCTATAAAGTTCTGTTGCATCTTCATCTTATCTTTGAGATTTTCTTTCTTCAAATCAAGAGATTTTACCTGATCCTTATGAGTACGAATTTTATCCTTAAGAATATTATTCATCAAAGAGAAGATACGAATATCCAAAAGATCTTCAATCACTTCACGCCTATTTGCACACGTTAGTTGCATAAAAGGCACAAATGTACTACTGCCTAAAATTACAATTTGACTAAAAGATTTATAGTTAACTTTGAGGATATTATCTTCTAAGAGACGTTGCATTGCGCGATCATCTGCTTCGCGATGCATTTCAACTCCATTTACAGCAATATCAAATACATTGGGTTTGATCCCACGTCTAACAAGATATTGACGAGTATTAATTTCAAATTCAATTTCTACTAAACAGTCACGTTCATTCTGAGAATTGACTAGTTGAGGTTTATTGATTTTACGAAAAGGTTTATTAAACAAAACAAATGTAAGTGCATCCAACATAGTGGATTTACCAGCACCATTTGTTCCAATGATTAAATTGGTATTATTTTTTTGAAAATCTATTTCAGTAAATTGATTACCTGTAGAGAGAAAATTTTTCCATCTAATCTTCTGGAATGTTATCATCTAAGTCTCTGGGAGGAATCACAATATCATTCGGCGTTACCACCGCGTATTTGTAATTATAGCGTTTACAGGTCATAATTGCAAGTGCATCATCAACTTCTACAACGTCCATCTCTGCCTCTTCATAGTCCTCAAGTTGCATTGCGTAGCGTTCTGCATCATCTTCTTCCTCAAAGAGAAATAGGACTTTCTCACCGTAACGATTTTGAACGGCGTAAGCACCATCCTCTTTATTATCTCTAAGAGTCAGAAGATACATTACTCTACCTCGCAAGCTTGTGAATAGACTTTTTGAAGTATTCCCTTAATAATTGCCTTATCACAATTAAATTCTGCTTCATCAATGTAACGATTCAAGATAGAGATCGTGTTCTCACTTTCTTCAACTTCAAACTCTTCACTTTCTTGAATAGAAAAGTTTTCAACAATCTTTAAATCTTGAATGCCACAGGAATATAATTTATCTATAAATTTTTCAAATTTCTTAGGTTCTGTTTTTTTCCTAACAACAACTTTAACAATCTTACCAACATACTCTGAAGTATCAAACATTTGATAAGGAGTATCTTCATAATAGATGTTATAGAAAAGTTTATATGGATTATCAACGTGCTCAAACTCTAACGTTTCAGTATCGAATATTGTAAACCCACGAGGATCATTCACATCATTCCAGAACATCTCATAAGGATTTCCTAGGTAGAAGATTTTTCCATTATCGCTCCGTGTATGGTAGTGTCCTGAAAACACCTTGTCGAACTTCTCAAATTCGTCGATTGCCATACCTTCTTCCATGACGTGTCCGCGATGCGCTCTAAATCCGTTGAGCTCAAGGTGCCCCATCGCACATACGCTATTAGAAACTTTGATAGCGTTGACACTACTTTCAAGGTTTTCTGCATTGATCCAAGGAATAAACAATACCTGCAACTTATCTATCATCACCTCAGTACATTCTGAGTATATTTCTACGTTCTTATACTGCTTAAGCAATAAATCTACAGAATTAATAGAATTTGTATCTTTATAGTAAGCAGTATGATTACCCACGATAGTATGAACGGTTATACCCATTTCCTCTAACCGATCATAGTAGTTCTCCTTTGCCCATTCAAGAGACCACAAATCAATAGAGCGACGGTTGTCAAACGTATCGCCCATATCAATAACAATATTGATCTTATTCTTTTTTAGATATGGAAAGAATATATCATCATAAAACTTCTTGAAATATTCATGGAGAAACTTTGAACCCTTACGAGCACCAAAGTGTTGATCCGTAATGATGGCAACCTTCATTGACGATTTGTCTTGTAAGTAATATTATCCTTGATTGTATTATACTCCGAACTGCTGTTAGAAAGCAAGCTATCGTCAACCATCATAACTTCATCGTAACCAGTGCGTTCAATGATTTTGGTTTTGATTTCCAGTTGCTTCTTCTCTTTCTGAATTCGACGTAGAAAGGCGTAGTGAATAATCTGCGTGAAGTAAGCAAATGGATTCTTAGATTTCTCAGGATCAAAATTGTGAATATACTGAACACAATTTTCAATACCATCAGAGATCATATCGTCTCTGAACATATAGTTCACAAAGTTTGGTTTATAGGACAAGTGCGTTGCAATCTTAAGAAAGCACTCTCCCAAATAATTCGTAATCTGTGGCTTACCCTTCCAATGTTGAGATCTATCTGCTTTGGTAGGTTCTCTACCGTTGATCTCCATAAAACTCTTTTCTACTTTAGACCGATAAACAATCAGTGCTTCAAGAAGTTCCTTGTTGTTAACGTAGTGTTCCGATTTCTTTTTAGACATAACATTATTTTGTTCAATAAACTATCGTTATGTATATTATACCATACTATCAGGGCTTGACAACATACTTAATAATGAGTAGAATACCTTTGTTAGGTTTGAAGAGAGGGGCTTAGCTTTCTTTACTATCTTTATGTTTATAGAGATTTTCTAGCATCTTTCTTGCATCATCTACTGAAGAAATATATCCCATATTGTCTGTAATCTTAGTTCTTCCATCATTATCTTCATCAGTATCTTCTTCATTTAAGTACTTGTTATAGAAATCAATCATTTGACCTTTCTTGACTTCAGTCATAGTGATGATCTTATCATATTTAATAACATACATACTATCTTCTGCCACTTCCATCCACGGTCTTACTTTGACATACTGACCGATGTGATTACGCATAACTTTCATAATCACTGGGTTCATCAGTAGAAGTATAGGGTCACCGTCATTTTCGTCCACACAAACTAGTGAAAATATTTCTTCCCCTGTAACCAACTTTATTGCAGCATGAAATTCTTCGCCCATTTAATTCTTCAGCGGTATGTTTACAATATCGTAATTAAAGTTTTCTTCGTTGTAGACTTTGATTCTTTCAATTAGATGATTAAGTGTGTAGTTTCTCCGTGCCTTGTAGGAAATGTCGTCAGCAATGTCATAGAGAGTTGCCTTTGTTTTGTTATTTCCTTTCCTGAGCACGCGACCAATAGATTGGAGATTCCGAATTCTAGACTTGGATGGAGAAGCAAAAATAACATTATGGAGATTTTTAATGTTAATTCCTGTACTGAATGTTCCGTATGAAGCGACGATAATCGCGTTGTCTTCCTTCTCTGTAATTTCTCTTACTTTTTCTCTATCTTCGGTTGCCACTCCACCATGGACAAAGAAAACGTGTCTTTCTTCTACACTACCAGTATTTATTAAATCAAAAAGTGGTTGACCGTGCCCTTCTACTCTTGCAAATAGGATTAGAGTATTACCTTTAAGATCTAAAGCAAGGTTTCTGATAAATCTATTTCGTTTTTCATGGTTGATGATATATTGAACTTCATCCTCAAAAGTTTCAAACTTATGTGCTGGGTGTTTCAATAGAAGTACATTGATATCCAATTTAGCAACGTGACCCTTTGCCATCAGTTCTTCTGTCCTGATGATTTTGTATGAAGGACCGAATAGACCCTCTAGGACCCACTTATGCGTTTGCGTGCCATCTAGCGTGCCAGTAAATCCATAACGGAATTTTGCATCTCCAAGTTTTGTCATTATAGATATAAGTGACTTACTTTTGAACTGGTGTGCCTCGTCCCCAACAACTACGTTAAATCGTTCAAAATACTTTCGGGGGAGTTTGTAGATGGACTGCCAGGTAGTGATGATAACTTG
>Ga0181369_1000444_pt1 | contig 11746 bp, 13 predicted proteins | sample LowvirmetaG_8_FD_130088 | JGI IMG/M metagenome (GOLD analysis project Ga0181369, IMG submission 130088) | Marine viral communities from the Subarctic Pacific Ocean - Lowphox_04 viral metaG | ecosystem: Environmental > Aquatic > Marine > Oceanic | place: Subarctic Pacific Ocean | collected... | reverse complement strand
GAAATCTTGCGGTTTTAACAATCCTTGATCTACCCAACTCCTGTGGAAGTCTGAGATGTGTAATGCATTTATCAATCCCACTGTGCTAGAAATGTAAAAATCCACTTGGGGACAAACTTCTAACATACGTTTCCTATTTGATACCACATCCTTCCACACTGTACCTTTACGCATGTACTCTCCCCTGGCTCCTTCGGCATCTAAACTTGCACCTATCGATACGGAATCAAACTTGTTCCATAACTCTAATACATCAATGTCTTTGTACTTTGTTCTTGTGAAGTTTGTGTTGTATATAAGTCTTACGTGATACATCTTACGTCTGTCCAATTCTTTCAATATCCTGTAGTGTTCTTCCATTATTATTGGCTCTCCACCTGCAAAGTAAAATTGTTCAACGTGATCAAACTGTTCCAACATCTGTTCCCATATGTCATCACTACTACGGCCCACCTTCATTATCTTTGCATGATTTGGTGGTGCACCTGTTAGTTTCTTGTGATCCTCATACCAATTGGAACTGAACCACGTACCACAACTCCTGCAGGCAAGATTACATAGGTTGCTAAATCTTATATCCCAGTACTTTATGACAAAGTCGGCAGTACCGTCAGGTTGAGTATTTTCCACCATCCCGATATTGTGTCCAAAGTGTTTGTTTGAGCTCAGACGTAAACTGAAAAATCCTGACTTCTCTTGATCATAACATTTCCCACAATGTTTGCTGGCTTTGTTTGCCAACATGTTTTTCCTTATACCCTTCATTTCATCATTGTTGAAAACTTCTGCCATTGAGTTTTTGTTAAGGTCGCCAACATGATATCTGTCCAATGCAAAACAACAAGGATATGCCCTGCCATCAGGGAAAGCATGTATATGCAACCATGGCATCATACAAAAAGTATCACTGTCAAGTAATAACTCCTTCTCTCTAGGAGTCATGTCTTTGATTTTTAGTTTCTCAGGCTCTTTCGCCCCGTATTCATATGCCACGGTACCATTCTCCTATTATTGGGAAAGTCTTTTCAAAGTCCTTCCCTTGTCGTTTGTCGTATTGACTGTAAAATGCTTTGAAATCTTTCTGTAATTTACTCTGTTCGGCCGCACCTGCGTGTGGTGTTTTGACGACATCAAGATAATCTATCAATCTTTGCACGTGATTCTCTTCCATTTGTTCCAAAAATTTACTATTTTTATTTAAAAACTTTACCAGGTCCAGTTTAAATTTGTTACGTAGCTCATCAGGCAATACTAGAGGTGATTGGAAACTAGGGAATCTCAAAATATTTAGAGTGAAGTTTATTTTTGGACCATATACTGCACTAGCAGTCTTGAACCATATTATTTTCTCGAGAAATTCAGGTAATGATTCCAAACAAAGAGCATTGATGGTACACATGTTATGGATCTCTGATGGAACTTTGTCCACCATCATGTGCAGTAAGTTGGAATGCCATTGGCCATAATCAAGTCCGTCCCTGATGTATTCCGCTTGTTTGAAAGTTGCCTCACAACTTGTGTACAAGTGGAAATCTTTGAATCCTTTAAGTTTGTTTTTGAATCTATCTATAATAGTTTGTTTTGCACCAAGATTGGAGTTGATTGCGATACGCATACCAGGTTTCATCTTATCTCCCTGTGTTTCTATCCAATCAAGCAATCTCCAAAGGTTCGGAGACATCATTGGTTCTCCGCCTGTGATACGTAACTCGTCTAGTGTTTTATGAAGGTCACTTTCCCACCATTTGTAGAATGCTTCAACGTACGGATTTGTCTCATCTTTTTTGTATGGTTCAGCGCCATCATGTGCATGGGTGAAATGATTACGTCCATCGGACATCAGGCTCATGTATGGCCCTTGATTTTTTATGTTGTTCGCCCATGTAGAACTAAACGCAGGATTACAGTATGTACAAGCAAACTGACACACCCTGTCAAATGCAATTTCCAAAGTCCTTAGATTGAAATCTTTTTGATGATCCGATCTGTGGGCATCATGAAGTTCCTTGTCTGTGTAAATTTTTGATTTGTAAACCCTGTCACTGATTGCATCTCGGCCTATGTCCTCGATCTTCCAGCAGTATTCACAGCCTGCAGGTCTCTCCCCACACTGCATCTGTCTACGTTGCTCTTTCTTCTCTCGGGTGTTGTGTATTGCACTAGGATTTTTCTTTATTTCCTCTAAGTCTATTTTGTGTGGCAATGGGTGATGGCAACTTGTGGTCATACCACTACCCAACCATATCGTGGCATTATACCATTTGGCCGCACAGAAACTTGCTGATTTTGTGTCTAATTTTTTTTGTTTAAATTCTAGATCGTCCATCTTTTCCTTTAAAGTAATCTTTTAATTTGTTGTATTCGTCCGAGGGACAGAGTACGTCGCTTTTAAACATTATGTCCTTGACCCAGTGATAGTGTGCTATAGGAGGTGGGTGTGATTCTCCCGACATATAGTATTCTTTGTAATTATCTATTGCAAACTCCCACAGACCTTTTGTGTCTTTGTAAAAAACAAACTTGGTCCAATCTATGTCCTTGTAGATCGGAAATTGGTTACTTATTATATCACTTTTCCATACCATCATTGTGTATGGGATTTTCTTTTTCTCTAGAATAGTCTGTACAAGCAGTATTTTCTCTAATGTTTTGTACAAATTTTGTCCTTCGTTGAGGAAATGTTTTACGTAATATTTGTGGTGTTCTGGATCTGGATGTCCTCCTGTCTTGATAGATCCATTATCATTCCAGACCTCGTATCTATTCGTGCCACTCCACATGATGTATATGTGTTTTGGATCATCGTGTGCTGATTTAAGCACCTTTCTCGCGATTGTTTCGTTGGCGCTCCCTAGTTCACCTTCATTCACTACATTGTAGGGCGTGAACCATTCCACGAACCTTGGCCAACATGGCCAATTATACCTAGTGAAACTGCATCCATGTGCTACTGCGTTCATGCGTTCTTGCACTCCTCCCAGAACTCTTCCATCTCAGGGAAAGTGTTTAAAAATCTTGTCAATCGTCTGCGATCGTGTTCGTTAAAAAATGCGTAAAAATCTTTTTTATTTTGCTTACTTGCGTCCGCATTTTCTCGCCAGTATGCGAGATTGCGTTGCATCTTTTGAATCTCGAAGTCCTTGAATATGTGTAGCCCGTTTGACTCACCGGAATTGTCCTGCATGTACTTGATGTTGTCCTCGTGTATGCTCTGGTAAGACTCTGGTAGCATCGTTATCTGTTGCCATGCGGGTTGTCTCAGCAGTGGCACGTCGAACCATACCCTCTGATAGGTCTTGCTGTACTTGGTACGCAATTCCAATATCTTTTGTAATAACTTGTCCATGCTTGTAATACTTAGATTGTTATAGGTGCATATGAATGTTATGGAGTTACGTCCCGGTATACGCTCTAGGAACTCCTCCACGTTATCCATCATGTAGTCGAAGTCTAATCCATTACGTATGTACTCCCCACGTTTGCCGAATGCGTCCACGCTGACGAACTGCATCATGTGTTCCACCTTCTCCTGCATACATATCTCCTGTGCCATGTTGAAGTACTTGGTCTTCAGTTTCTTGTCTGGCGGACACATGTTGCTTGTGACGTTGAGATGTAGGTCCTGTTTGGGATTGTCAATTATGTACTGGAATACCTTGTAAGTGTTCACATCCATCATGGGTTCGCCGCCCGTCATACGGAAGTGCTTTAGATTCTTATACAGGGTAGGCCACCATTTCCAGAATGCGGTCACGTATGGGTTCTCCTCCCTGTTGGGTATAGGCCTTCGTGATCCCTGGAAGTGTTCTGGTGCGTTGTGTGGAGTGGTGGTGGGATATGCACCGTATCTGTCTGTCTCTTTACCCCAGGCAGTGGAGAACTGTGGCGAACAGTAACTACACTTGAAATTACAAGCGTTGTTGAAGTTTACCTCCACGTACCTGGGTGTCCAACTTGTGGTCATTGGATTCTGTCTGATCTGCTCGAAGTCCTGCATGGCCCATGGCTCACCGGAACGATAGTGCCTGTCTGACATCTCGCCGGTGTCTTCCAGTTTCCAGCAGTATGAACATCCATCCGGACGTTCGCCCTTGAGCATTTGTTGTCTTTGATTCAATTTTTCCGTTGTGTTGTGCAGTGCGGCCGGGTTCTTCTCCAGTTGCCGGTGGTCAATCTTGTGCAGTGGTGGGTGGTAGCAACTGTTGGTCAATCCCGTGGGCAGGTGCAGTGAAGTCTGGTTCCACTTGGCCAAGCACATGGTCGGCGAAACCTGTTTCAGTTTGTCCTTGGCGTGCAGTGCGTCTGCCTTGTAATCACTAGTACTCACGATCTTGAACTCCTCTGTTCACGTGCCGTGGCATCACGAACCTATAGAACCTGCTGTCCATTTCATCATACTCTGCAATAGGCATGTCAAGTTGTTGCCTCAAACTGTTGCCCCACATCTCTAGCTCTTTGTCCATGTTTGACGGATTGACTGACTTGGCAAAATAATCCGCCATGCTGTTGAGATCACTCACATTGAAGTCTTGGTTCTTGTGGTCTATCACTGTGTAGAAACTGCCCATTCTCGCACCCAACATGGCATACTGACCATTTTCAACATCAGCACCTATTGTGCACCACGTGATCAGTGTTCGAAGATTTGTTGGCCATATATTTTGGAATTCCTGAGGTGTGATGGCTTTTCCTCTGTTGGTGCTCATTTTCACACCTTCTCGGAAACCCGCTGTGAATGCCTGTTGTGGCGTGGCATTAATAATTGTTTCTGAATAGCAGTTGTGTAGGTTCTCATGTGGTACTCCCCAACAGAAATCTATCTTGTTCTCCTCGGTGTCAGCGTTCTCGTGTGTCCTCATAGAGAGACAAGTATCTTTTGGCCATCCTACCAGTCCGCCATTGCCGTACACCAGTCCATTCACGTTGTTCTTTGCCCTCCACCTATGCACTGCTTTCTTGTTGGTCTTACTCCAGTCTAATGTTTGCAGTAGGAATGTTTCATTTAGTATGTTGTCACCGTCAACGCTTATAAAGAAATCTGTTTCTGCTATTTCCGCCGCGGCCTTGTGTGCTGAGTCGAATCCCACAACACCGTCTACACGCTTGGCCCAAGGTACCTTGTTTAAAAGGTCAGCATAATTGTACTCCTTGTTAGGTTCGTTGAAACTAATGAACACAAAATCTAAATCTGTTATTCTTACCTTTTCCATGTGTGCCCCTCCGATGGCCAGAAGGGGTCTGACTTAAAATCCTCTATCTCAGGAAAGTGATTCCTATCTGTCTTGATTTCAACTTTGACAGGTTTTCCTCCCTCAAGCACATAATTGTCTTCACCGTTACGTATTATCAGTATTTTTTTATCTAAGGTCACTTCAACTTCTTTACCTTGTATTGTAACAAAGTGTTTTTTGTTAGTCAGATTGTTGATACCGGATAATGCCTTAAACAGTTCTTGCATCTAAGACCTCCAAGAAATCCTTATAGAAATAATGAAGCGGTGCTGAAATTTTTTTCTCTCCGAAGAAAATTGAATCATCTATTCTCATAGGATAGTAATAATTCACTGGATCGTATTGGTAACCTGATTGATGTATGCCTGGTTTATTGTGGATAAATTTAAACCATGGATAGTCGATCAAGTGCTCTTGCAAAGGATCAAGCAATCTATAGGCGAGAGCATAAACCACATCTGTTGTTGGCAATTCATCGAAACATTTGATCATCAGATTCTCTTTGACAAATTTCCAATTTTTTACTATTGTTTCGCAAGTTTCGAAGAATCTTTGGGCAAACTTGCTCCGGCGGAAATAGGTCATTCCGTTATACAGGTTAGGCATGTGGTTCCTTTGATGGAATGGTCTGTATTCTCTGTCCTTCACACGCTGTTCTTTGTAGTCAAAACAATCAACAGAAAATACAAGATCGTGTTGCCATAGATAATACCACCACCAGTCAGTGCAACTGTTCCATATCATATCTGCTTCCAGTTTTATGGTGTGAGTGAATGGCGTGAGGTTGAAAACTTTATACTCGTTCGCAAATTTTTTTTGGTGTGTAATGGCCTCATCATCTTTTAAAACCTTTACTAGGTCTACGTGTTCGCTTTTAAAGACACTGTCCTTGTCTACTATGACACATATGCTGTTTTCTCTGTTGTGTTTTTTAATGGTCCTAGCGAGCTCACAAGAAAGTTTGGAATAATCAGTGTCGTTATTGTTCTGGCAGAACCAAACGAAACCTTTAGACATAGGCTATCTCCTTGTTTAAAAAATGCAGATCCTGGTCTTGCACTAATATCATTTTGTCATTACATCTTATCACTGCACCATTGTCATTCAATTCTATAACCTCGGCATCGGCAGGTACGGTGGCTATGCTGTCAGGAATAAGATCATACTCCCTATGACCGTTTATCTGATTCAAGGCTATTGCAAACGCATAATCATTACGAAAATTCTTGTACGATATCCTATAAAGATTACAATAGTGTTGATAATTTTGTTTGACAAGTTTGACTGTGTCAAATATGGCTTTGGTTCTAGGAGTTTTATTGAAGATTAATACCGTAGCCCAAACCAAATCTAGCATGGCTTCTCTGTCATATCGCATCGCCTCTCTGTGCATGACGTCATGTGCGTTTTTATGCACTAGGAAATCATTTTCCGATTCCACCAATCTCAATATTTTGTCGGAATAACAAAAATAATCCACATCCATCACAACCGTGCGGTCATAGGGAGAATGCTCGAACGCAAGATGTCTCTCGAGGTTGTACCATGGTTTAGAAAACTTTGTGTTGCCCTTTTCTATTTCTACAACATGTGTGTCACAGTTGGATTTTATCCTGAGTTTGGTGTCAGCATCAGTGACAACGGTCACAGGAAGATTAAGATTGCGTTCTATCAATGATATGCAACGATCCGTGATCTTGCTGTAACTCACTTGTGGAGTGTCAAAACAGTAAAGCAGAACTCCTTTGGTCATCACACCTTTCTGTTTTTTATATTCTGGTACAGGTGGTGATAGGTGTTGATTACGGATTGATTTCTCTGTAACAATAGGTCAAGAAACTCAGTTGGATCCGTTATCTCCACAGGGTTCGAGTTGGAATCCAGCATGAAAAAACTGCTCATTCCTTCTGATGCTATCTTCACAAAACATATGGTCTCAGCGTCCGCACGGAAGATGTGATTTTTGTAGACCAGTATCTGATCAGATTCCGCTTTCTTGAGAGCATTGGCCTTCTGTAGGTTAGCGTCGTAACTCTGTTTGGAAATTTTTTTAAGTTGATCTATATTCATACCACAATTATACAATAATTATGGTCCAGAATCAACTGGGAAAAATATTATGTTGTGCTGTTTGAAACCTGGGCACTTGAGCTTGGTGTGTACGCCGTACTAAGTCCCTCGTTAGTGGTTGGGTTTATGAAGGCTACTGCACTCACCATCTTTGGTGTGTTTTTCACATCAGTGGCGGCGCCAGCGACGTTGCCGGAAGTGTACTGTGTGTCCGCCGCATCGTCAAAGGCTACCATCTTGATGGTCATCACTGTTGAACTCCCTGGTGACGCATTAAGTTTGGCAGATACCTCAATCGTGTTCGCGTCGTAGGCCGCGTAACTGTTCTGTGTCAGTTTGATTATAGTTGTGTAACCTGTACTTAGGTCATAGAAGCCATTGGACAGTCCGTTCGTGGTCAAAGATTGTCCTGTGGCTGATCTTGTGGTTGCCAAAGAACCTATGTCTAGGTTAGCGAAGCCTTGACCTAGTGCAACGAATGCCGTGTCTTTGGCACTGACTGACGATGCAGTTGCAGTTGCCGTAAATCTTATCTTGCCGCCAGCGTTGAAAAACCATCTCATCTCATTGGCGTTTGACCATGTTATTGAAATTTCCTGTGTGGCCGTGTTGTCCCATCCTTCCGATGAAGTGGTCACTGTCGTCTGTGCTGATGTAGTTGTAAGAGCACTGGCCGCCGGAGACCCTGCCGCTACTGCTGTAGCAATTGAGGCTAAGTCCGTTGTTAATGCCGATACGATCTCTATCGTGCTTCCAGCACTGACACTTCCAACACTAGTTGAAACATTGGTGTGATTGGCGATATTAATTATACCAGTAAAAAGTGTGTTCCACTGTGATGCTGTTATGGCCGCACCTGCGGAAACAGTTGTGATATCCGACTGTCCTAATCCTAGTTTATCACTGGCACTACCCGTACCTGCGATGTGATTGTAACCGAATGGACTTGAACTGCTGTTTGCGAATGCATTGTATTCGTCATCTAAAATTGTATCACCTGCTGAATATGCCATATTGTTATTTAACTCCTATCACGCACTCTGTAAGTGCTGTTTCTTTGCTGTATTTATCCTTGATCAGTCTGCCCAAGGTGTTAAATGCGGTACATTCGTCTAGGTTGGCCACCCTGGCCTCACCGCTTCCTGCACTGACCACACGATCTCCCGCACGGCCTGTACCCTGTAATTTCACCATCACACGCCCTTTTAATGCCACCATGGGGTGTGAGTCGTTGTTGCCCGCCTGTGCGTTCATTAGAAACGCCGGACTTTCTGACACGACGCCAAATACAGCATCTGAAAGTTCATCTTCGCACTTGGTTATCTCTGCATCTCCGCCTAAAACCACAACTTCACCTACGGTCAACTGGCAATCTGCTTCGTACCTTTCGGCCAAGTCGGCGTACTGCGCCGATGTAGATGTTGCATGAACTATGTTTGCCCTCACGTCCACTAGAGTTGGTGCACCTAGTTCTGTATCTGTGTTGCCCGACCTAAATGCTGTCCAGGCACCTCCTGCAAGACCGGATCCGTCACCTGAGGATTCGTCATTTGCGAAAGTCTCGTCCCATACCCAGTACAGGTCCTGTTCCGTGGATGCAGATGTTTCTCCCCTGTTGACTTTCAAGCCAGTGAAATTAGGCATGCCAGCGTTGCTGGATATGTTTCTGTTTAATTCTATAATATTGTCCTCTACGGAAAGTGTTGAAGTGTTCACTATTGTCTGTGTACCCTTTACTTCCAAATTTCCATTAACCACTAGGTCGTTTATAGCGGTGCTGTCAAAAATTACTCTCCCGGTTGACCCTTGAATGGTCATTGGTGTTTTGGTTGCTCCCCCGTCGTTGACCGCGAATATGATGTCTTTGTCCTGTGTGGTTTGTGCAATAGTAAAATTATCGCTACTGAATGACATTGTTACATCTTGGCCACCGCCCAATATCAATCCTGTGTCATTTTGTATTATTAATTTGCCCGTTGTGGTGTCATCACTGTCTGATCTCAGGAAGTTTGCCGCCGCAACTCCGCCTAGTGCGTCTGAGTCTGTTGCTGTTCCCCTGAACTTGGCCGATGCCACTGATGTTGAAAGTTGTATACCCTGTGCTACAGTGGTGAAACCCGCTGAAACAAGTGCGGCTCCAAGCGTCTCACTCGAACTTGGCGTAAATGCTAGATTGGAAACAACCCCAACCACTGTGTCATTGGCCACAAGTTTTAAAATACTTCGTTTTACACCCGTGTTATCTTCTGGCGCCTCTGTTATGACCTGTGTTACACCCGATCCAGACACTGTTGTTGGTCCAATTAGGGTCCATGCTGATCCTGTGTATACGTAAAGTTGAATGTTTGTAGTGTCAAACCACAGATCTCCCTGGACTGCACTAGATGGTGCTGAAGCGGAGTTTGATGTTGACCCCACCGGTTTGAATTTTGATCCTGTGTATACATTCAACTGGTTGTTTATCTTGTCGTACCATAACTGTCCTTGTATCTTGTTTGAAGGTGATGTGGTATTATTGAAATTCTCTAAGAGTTTTACAAGGTTTTCATTTAAAACCTCACCGAAGCCTGCGTAGCCTTTTCCTATCAGCGTGAGGTCAGTGGTAGCAACATCGATTGTGCCGTCTGCCAGTGTAACCAACAAGGTTCCAAATGTGTTGTTTATCTTGTATGCCATTGTCTAATCGTTGTTAGATGCGTTGTCCCTGACCTCTGTCAAGAAACTTACATCACCTACTAACTTGATCAATATGGTTGCAAGTTCAGGTGTCAGCATAGCGTCAATTTTTGCTTCTTCTTCTGACGTCCATGCCGTCTCGTAATTTGCATTGATGTAGTCTGCGACTTCTTGTTTTGTTGCCATTTAAATGTACTCCTTATGCTTATTTATTAAGGTTATCGATCTGCTCATCGTCAGATATCCAAGTTAAATCCTTGGAGTATGACCCATCTAGATCCCTCAGAAAAGTCTTAACATTACTCTCCGTAAGCACCATATTGTGGTATTTTGTGTACCTTTTGTGCAGTGCCTGTTCCTTCGTGGCTGTGTACACTAGTTTCATACCCTTTTGCATACCTAGATCCATGATACGATCGATACACACTTTCAAACATTTGTGTACCAGGCGTTGTTCTGCGTTCTTGTCTGTGACTATCCATTCCATAAATGCAAACTGTGTGCCCACTCCTATGTACAGTCCAGCCGCACACACGGGTGCACCATCATGTTCTACGACGATACCATCCGGTGGCAGGCACTCCTTTGGTACAGTACCAAACTCCCAGTCATTCCACCACCTTACCAGTGTGTCATAATCAGTGTCCCTGTCCCACAATCTACTTTGCATTTTTCTGTATCACTATCTTGTTGACATTGTATGTTGATTCAAAACAGTGCATTACCGCATCCGCCACTTCGTGTGCTGACAACTTGGGCAGATGTTGCCACAATCCTTTGATCATGTCCGTGTCCACCACATCAGGACACACATCATAAACCGACAAATGCTTTGATACCAACTCTTGTTGCAATTCTTCTATGTATTCTATTAGTTCTTTTTTTATTTCACAATATTGCACATATTTGAACTTGTCCCAAACCTGGAATTGACTATAGTCTGGTTCATCATCCAGTCCTGACGTGCTGGTTATGACAGCCACTTTCATTTTATCGAACGCATACAATCCGTATATCCTTTTCAGCAGGTTCAGTTGTCCCCTGTCTGCGTGTGCGTTCAACACCACTAGGGCACATCCTTCAATGTTCTCAATTATCTTTTCTTGATCGTGTATGATGTCAAAGCCATTGCTCCTGCTCATGCCAATCACTTCGTATTTCTTTTTCTTGTAAAGGTCGCATATGGCCTTGCCTATGCCCTTGGTGTGGCCTATGACTGCTATCTTATTTTTGTTTTCTTGATTCATATACATCTACTAGATTTTCTAATCCTTCAAAACATTCTGAATAGTGTTGGTAATACTTTTCAAACTTCTCTTTAGTGTATAATGATTCCTTGTAAAAGTCAATTAATAACGTGGTTCTCTCGCCTGGATTGTTGTTAAAACCATTGTGTAACTGTATGTCTGGCTGGAACACGAATGCTTCTCCCGTCTTCCAAGTGTACAATTCTTGCTTCTTGGTATTTAGATTCAATACATACATACCACTATCTGTTCCGCCTCCGTCATCAAGACACATTTGATATCTCCAGCCACCTTCATTGTCTGTGTGATTACCAATTTTAGTGTGTGGGCCCACTGTCATTATCGCCACATTGGTCTTGTATGGGAACTTTCTCAGTATTGAATAAAGGATAGGATAGTCATCAAATGCCTGTCCCTCATGGTCTCCTGACTGTATACCTAATGCTTTCCATTGTCCGTGTACATAGTCACCTGATTTGTCATCAAAGTCATCCGGCAGTCCCCTCACGCTGTCTGAGAAAT
>Ga0181369_1000442_pt1 | contig 11768 bp, 13 predicted proteins | sample LowvirmetaG_8_FD_130088 | JGI IMG/M metagenome (GOLD analysis project Ga0181369, IMG submission 130088) | Marine viral communities from the Subarctic Pacific Ocean - Lowphox_04 viral metaG | ecosystem: Environmental > Aquatic > Marine > Oceanic | place: Subarctic Pacific Ocean | collected... | reverse complement strand
GTTGTATAATGAATGTACTTTATGCGAGATAGCCCAACCTATGGTTTCTTGGTCTGGTATTGACAAAATGATCGAAGAAACGCTATGCCCTGGAGAAGAATTGGTTGTCGACATGAACGGTGACTGTATTCTCGTTACTCCAGATAAAGGAATAAAATAAAGTGAAAATCACTAAGACACAACTAAAACAGATTATTAAGGAAGAGCTTGATGCTGCTTTAGAAAATGGTGGCCGAATGATGGTAAAGGTAAGAGAGGCGACAAAACATATCGGCGGCTCCAGAAAAGAAGAATTCGTTGAGGCGGCCCTCACCATTGCAAAAATGTTTGAACATATGGACCAAACTGTATCCGCAGGCACAGCCTTTGATGATTACGGATATGATGAAGACGAACAGAGAAACGACTACGACAACTGGCATAATCATTTGTCGGAAATCAAAAATCATCCAGATTACAAAAGGGCTGTTGCAAGTATAATAGGAATGAAGTTTACAACTGAAACAGGCACTTACCCTGCTGTATATGTAGAAGTGGAAGAGCATGGCCGGGAAGCGAGAACTGAGGCGAACATCGGCTTTGCCCAGCCCGGAAAATGGAAGAGGCACATGCCTACTTCAATTCTTATCGATGAACTTGGCGTCGGCAATGCCAGAAGCCTTGCTCAATTCAAGGAGATCAACTAAAATGAAAATTACCAAGACACAACTAAAGCAGATTATCAAGGAAGAACTTGATGCTGTTAACGAGATTGATGTAGAACTAATGACAAACGCCGAAAAGATAATGCTTATTGGCCAAGCCTTGTCAAAGATGGCCGGCGATTTCTCCCCAGCGATTCTTCCTGCTATCGCCGCCCTATCTTTCAAGAAGGCGCTTGGTATGAGCAAGAGGCAAGATATTGAGACAGCAGTCCAGAGCGCCGTAAAAGAAAAGTCAGGTCAGAAAAATAATCCTTGACACCAACCCCTCGTTGTGATATATTATAAGAAACTGAGGGGTTAGTTTGAAAGTCGCGCATATTGCGGATACACATATCCGTAACTTTAAATATCATAGAGAATATCGTGCAATCTTTGATAAGATGTACGAGACGCTAAAAGAAGAAGCAGTAGATCTCATTGTCCATTGCGGTGATCTGGCTCACACAAAAACACAGCTATCACCAGAATACTTTGACCTTGCTGCTTCTTTTCTACAAAACTTAGCAGACATTGCACCGACTTATATTATTCTTGGGAACCACGATGGAAATCTTAAGAATGAGCGTCGGCAAGATGCTATCACGCCTATAGTCAAGGCTTTGCAACACAAAGATCTTCATCTTTTAAAGAATGCCGGTGAAGAACAAATAGGGGATATTACCCTAAATGTTCTTTCTGTATTCGATGAAGAGAACTGGGTTGAGCCATCTGACGAAAGCAAGATTAATATTGGTCTTTACCATGGTGCTATATCTGGTGTAAAGACAGACACAGGCTGGACTATGACTCACGGTGATCATCCGATTGAGGTCTTCCAGCCTTTTGACTTTGTTTTCTTAGGCGATATTCATAAAACAAATCAGATCATTGATCATGAAGGAAGAATTAGGTATCCGGGTTCCACTGTTCAACAGAACTTTGGTGAGACAAATGACAAAGGGTTTTTACTTTGGGACATCCAGAGTAAAGATAACTTTACTTGTAAGCACATTGCTATACCGAACCCCAAGCCTTTCATAACAATTAATCTAACCCCCACCGGGCGTATGCCCAGAGGCTTGAGTATTCAAAAGGGTTGTAGGTTAAGGCTTGTGTCCAACAATAATTTGTCTCTTGAAGCGATGAGGAAGGCTAAAGAAGTCGCCCAACATCGCTTCAAACCCGATACTATTTCTTTCTTAAACAGAGCGGCAGGTGAGCGGGGGAATGTGGAAGAGTTGGCTAACTCTATCCACCAAGACAATATGAGAGATCCCGTGGTTCAGGAAGAGCTTATTCGTGAGTATCTATCTGATTACCAAGTCGATGAAGATCTAATGAAAAAGGTTCTAGATCTTAATATTGAATACATTAAAAAGGCCGAAGAGTCCGAAGAAATCTCTAGAAACATTAAGTGGAATCTTCGTGAGCTTCAGTGGAGCAACTTGTTTAATTATGGCGAAGGAAACAGAATTGACTTCGATAACCTAAACGGCACTGTTGGTATCTTTGGTAAAAACTATTCTGGCAAGTCATCGATCATTGATTCTTTGCTGTTTATCTTGTTTAACACGACTTCTAAAAAAGAAAGAAAGAACGTCAACATCATTAACCAAAACCGTGAGGAAGGCACTGGTGAAGCTTCGATATCTATTGGGGATGAGCAGTATTACATCTCCAGAACTTCAACCAAGTATACCAAGAGGTTAAAGGGAGAAGAAACATTAGAAGCAAAGACAGATCTAAACTTTTACAAGATTGACAAGAATGGCGAAAAGATAAGTTTGAACGGTCTCACTAGAAACGACACAGACAAAAACATTAGAAAAGTGTTTGGCTCTATCGAAGATTTTCTTCTTACAAGTTTGTCTAGCCAATTGGATAGCCTCTCCTTTATCCGTGAGGGCAGCACAGAGAGAAAGAAGATTCTTGCAAAGTTCCTTGACTTAGAGATTTTTGAAAAGAAGTTTCGACTTGCAAAAGAAGATGCTTCCGACCTAAAGGGTGCTCTGCGACGTATTGGGGACAGAGATTACGACACAGAAATAGCAGAAGCAGAGAAAGAGCTATTTGACGGTGAGAAAGCTCTTATCTTTCAAGAGGCAGAATGCAGAGTCTTAAAAGAGCAAGCACAGGATTGTGTTTCGGAGATCGCAATAATCGATGCAAAGATAGACTCTATCCCGGCAGAGGTAATCAATATCACCAAAGTGAGGGCGTCCATTGCGTCAAGCCAAAAGGACTTAGAAAGCTCACTTGATAAGATAAAGCAAAGCAAGGAAGAGTTAGAAAAGAAAAAAGCTTTAATCTCCAAGATTGAAGAGTTCCTACAGACTTATGATATTGACTCGCTAAAGGAAAGCAACGCGAGGGCCAGCAAACTTCTGTTGACGATTGCAGAACTAGATAAGGAATTGCAGAGAGTAAATCACAAAATTGCATCTCTCAACGATCCTGGCTTTCTTAAAGGCTGCAAGTGTCTGCATGAAGCAGAAGAAGCTCTAACTACGAAGCCTGATCTGCTAGAGAAGATTTCAATATTTACTCAAGAACAAAAGGCACTAAAACAGGACGAAGTACAGAAGCGTATAAATCAGTATACATCTTTAGCCTCAAAGAAAGATCAAGCTTTACGAGATATCACAAACACAGAGTTACTGATCGCTAGAAACGAAAACAAGGTAGAACGTATCTCAAGAGATTTAATCTTCCTCAAAGAGAAGGAGAAGGTATACGAAGTAAACAAGGAAGCAATTGAGAACCTTGAGGCGCTGTTGTTAAAGAAGAAGAATCTCTCCGCACAACGCCGCACAAACAAAAGCTCACTAGACAAGTGTGATAAGAAAGTTGTGGAGTGGCACAGAGCGGTCGGTTCACTAGAGCAGAAGCTATCAAACATTAAAGGCCAGAAAGAAGAGTTCTTAGAGTTACGTGAGCAGTTTGCCGCCTATGACCTTTACATGCGTTGTATGCATCCGAACGGGATTGCTTATGATGTTATTAAGAAGAAGCTCCCTGTCATCAATCAAGAGGTAGCTAAGGTACTAACTAATCTGACTACCTTTGAAGTGCTTTTTGAAGAAGACGGAAATAAGCTAGATATTCTTATCAAACACCCACAGCACGACCCACGTCCTCTTTCTATGGCCTCTGGTGCAGAAAAGACAATGGCTGCTATGGCTATTCGCTTGGCTTTCTTGGCAGTTTCCAACCTTCCTACGGGTGATATCATGGTTTTAGACGAGCCCGGCACCGCGCTTGACGAAGAGCACTTGCAAGCCTTCACACAGCTTCTTGACATGATTAAAAGTTACTTTAAGACTATCTTGCTTATTTCGCACCTGGATTCTCTTAAGGATGTGGTAGATACAACCTTGGATATTTCTAAGCGAGAAGGTTTCGCTTTTGTAAATCAGTAACTATTTATAAACATAATACTGGAGGTAACATGACAATGGCAAAAGCATTTATTGATAAAGGGCTGGAGAAAGTCCTATCTAGAAAGTTGCTTGTGTGGGCCACAGCAACTGGCCTTGCAGCAACTGGTTTCCTAACAAGCGGTGACTGGGTTACCATCTCAGCCTTATATCTTGGTGGACAATCTGTTATTGATGCTATTGTAAAACTCAAGGGGGCTTGATGCCTTTTTGGCTGATTTTGCAAAAGTATTGGAGAGAAATCCTTTTTGCGGGTATACTTGCAAGTATGTCCGCATTTTGGTATTTTGACCGCGCCTCTCTTATCAAGGCGATGGATGCTGCGATAGAAAGGCACGAGCAAGAATTAACTATTATCAACCGGTCTCACGAACGAGAAGAGGCCAGGAAGAAACAAATTCTTGAAGAATACCGTAAGATAATCGACAACCTTCAAGAAGACTTTGACCGACGTGAAAGAGAGTTGGAAAAACTTAGAGACAAAAGAACTGGTGAGCTAGAGAGACTTAGGATGGAAAACCCAAAAGAACTCGCCCGCCAGATAGAAGAACAATTTGGGTTTAGCTATGTGGAATAAGTTTAGTCTAAGCTTGCTTTTAACCTTTTGGGGCTCCCCTGTATACGGAGCAGATTTGGGGAGCTTTACCTTTCTACCCAAGGGTGGTGTGTCACCATACGAAGCAACTTGTTTTGATAATGTTGCAACAGCAAGATTGATGACTTGGAAAGAGTTTCAAGAAAAAGAATTTGAAAGCAGGCTAGAATTACAACTTGGCTTACAGAGAAGCGAACTTCAATTAAGAATAGACACTTTAAATATCAAGTTAGAAGAAACAACCTTTCGCTTGGAAGAGAGTGTGAAGCTAAGAGACGAAGAGATTGAAGATCTAAGAAAGATTATCAAGAAAGATAGAAAGGTCAATATCCCACTTGTGATTGCAGGATCGGTTGTTGCGGGTATCGCCCTTGGTATTGGAAGTGCATACGCTATTGACAAGGCTTTGAACTAAAATGAAAAAACAGTTAGACCTTAATGACATTGCTAGATTTGAAAAAGCCATCGCAAAGAAGTATGGTGATAAGGCTGTGGAGAACCCTCGCAAACATTGGAACGATGAAAAAGAAGCGAATTACCAAGAGCAAATCAAGATTTTAGCAAAAAAAGAGTTGCAAGGTGAGGAAAAAGATGATAAAGTAGAACAAGATGGATTTTTCATATCAAAAAAACTACTTACTAGGGAGACAGCAAGAAGAGTTTGTCCTGTTTGCACTACCTATTCTTACAAGATTAAAGATGATGTATTCATGAATAAGTTTGACTGTTGTTACAGATGTTATATTCAATACGTTGAAGGAAGAGAAGCCCGTTGGCTCACCGGCTGGCGACCAGAAAAGGAGAAAAAATAAATGGCCACAACTATGGAAATTGTAAGAGGCATTTCACAGGTAATGGCAAATACCTATGATGGTGCTCTAGACGAGAACGGCGAACCCATTAAGATTGGACTTAAACGTGAAGAGGGACACCCTATTCATGACTCCCGTATAATGGATGGTTTTAAGGTTTCATTCCACGGACCAAAGCTTGGTATCCATTACCACGCAGAAGTTAAACTTAACGAGGTCTACGCAAAGGATTTTGAATCTAATCTTGAGCAAATGATCGAAGATATTTCTTCCTTTATAAAGAAGGAATATAAGAAGGTCACGGGAGACGCTCTATCACTCACAAGTGACGGGGAGATGGACGCTATTGTTCAGAACACTTCTCGCGTCCGTACCTGGGTTCAGGCGAACCGGATGTACAAGATCGGTGGTGTAGACAGCGAGGATATCAGCAGCCCATCGGAAGATCGACTTGAAGATAGTTTCCGAAAGTTCTTGGAACAGGGTGGCCTCAAAGCCGACTGATGCCGTCTTTAACTAAAAAAGAGATCATAACAGAAATAGTAAAATGCGGGAAAGACGCATCTTACTTTATAAACAACTACGCTAGGATCTCTCATCCAATGAAGGGACTCATTCCCTTCAAGACATACCCTTATCAAGACGACATCCTAAACGATTTTAACGATCACCGATTCGTTATCGTCCTTAAGGCCCGCCAGCTTGGTATCTCTACCATTACCGCTGCTTATATTGTTTGGCTTATGCTTTTTTACCGGGACAAAAATGTCTTGGTTATCGCTACAAAGTTCCAGACCGCCGCAAACTTGGTAAAAAAAGTAAAGAACATTATGCAGAATGTTCCTCCTTGGCTTCGAATTTCTGATATCAAGATCGACAATAGAACTTCATTTGTTTTGACAAACGGATCAGAAGTAAAAGCTGCATCGACATCCGGCGATGCAGGCCGTTCAGAAGCCTTGTCTTTACTCGTCATTGACGAGGCTGCACACGTTGATGGCCTAGAGGAGCTATGGACAGGCTTGTACCCTACCTTGTCAACGGGTGGCCGCTGCATTGCCTTATCTACCCCAAACGGCGTTGGCAATTGGTTTCACAAGACCTATGTCGAAGCAGACACAAACCAGAACGATTTCTTCCCAATAGACTTACCCTGGGACGTCCACCCAGACCGGGACCAAGATTGGTTTGAGAAAGAGACAAGAAATATGTCTCGCCGTCAGATAGCACAAGAATTAGAATGCTCCTTCAACGCATCTGGCGAAACGGTGATTCATCCAGAAGACTTAGAAAGACTAGTCACTAGTGTTAAAGAACCAGTATATCGTACCGGATTTGACAGGAATTTATGGCTGTGGGAACAGTATGACTCACAGGCAAGTTACCTTCTTGTCGCTGATGTTGCAAGAGGTGACGGTGCTGACTTTTCTGTCTTTCATCTGATCAAGCTAGAGACTATGGAGATTATAGGAGAGTATCGTGGGAAACCTAACTTGGAGCAGTTTGCTTCTATACTTGATAGTACAGGTAGAGAATTTGGCAGTTGCCTTTTGGTGGTTGAGAATAATAGCCTTGGAATATCTGTCTTAGAGAAGCTACAAGACAGGCTTTACCCAAATCTGTACTTTTCTGTCAAAGGCACACACGAGTATATTGACCAAGCAAGAGCCGAGTCGATCAGCAACTCTGTACCCGGCTTCACAACTTCAATGAAAACTCGACCATTAATCGTTGCAAAAATGGAAGAGTTCATAAGGAATAAACTAATTACTATATATTCGTCAAGAATTATTGATGAGTTTAAAACTTTTATTTGGAACAACAACCGGGCAGAGGCTATGAGAAGCTACCATGACGATCTGGTTATGGCTTTAGCAATTGGGTGCTGGGTGAGAGACACCGCACTAACAGTAAACCAAAGAGATATTGATTATAAGAGGGCAATGGTTGGTTCGATTAAATCAAGCCAAACAACTTTAAATACGACCATACCAGGCATGATGGGTTATCGACAAGACGCTTATAGCGACGAAATGTTAAAACAAAAAAAGAATTACGAACAGTTTATTTGGCTAATCAAGGGATAAAATAAATGGCAAACAGGAACAACAACCCAAGGAACCCAAGATCAGAACTATTTAAGTCTCTGACCAGGATCTTTTCGGGTCCACTCACAAGCCGTAGAACACAGACAGGCCGCCGGTTACGCAGATACCAACTGGATAAACACTCAAGCGACTTCCGTTCTGCCAGTGGCCAGGCGTTCAAGTCTACAAAGTCGTATGGGGCACGCAATCTCCAGCTAGGGATTATGAACCAGCATAACCGAGCAGAGCGTTATGTTGATTTTGACCAGATGGAGTACACTCCAGAGATTGCTTCCGCTCTTGACATTTACGCTGACGAAATGACAACGCATTCAGCACTTACCCCCATGCTTAACATTAAGTGCGCGAATGAAGAGATTAAAGCAGTATTGGATACCCTGTACCACAACGTCCTTAACGTCGAGCATAACCTTTTTGGTTGGTGCCGTTCTATGTGTAAGTACGGTGATTTCTTTCTTTACCTCGATATTGATGAAAAGTTCGGGATCAAGACTGCAATTGGTCTACCTTCCCAAGAGGTCGAGAGGTTGGAAGGCGAGGACGAGACGAATTCAAATTACTATCAGTTTCAGTGGAACTCGGCTGGCATGACGTTTGAAAACTGGCAGATTGGTCACTTCCGCATTCTTGGTAACGATAAATACGCTCCTTACGGAACTTCTGTTCTTGAGCCCGCGCGGCGCATCTGGCGTCAGCTTCAGCTTATGGAAGACGCGATGATGGCTTATCGGATAGTCAGGGCACCAGACCGAAAGCTGTTCAAGATTGATATTGGTCAAATTCCGGCAAACGAAGTTGAGCAATACATGCAAAAAGTTATTACCTCTATGAAACGGAACACAGTAATAGATCAGAATACTGGCCGAGTTGATCTTCGTTACAATCCGTTCTCTGTCGAAGAAGATTACTTTATTCCTGTTCGCGGCGATAGCAAAACTGATATTACAAACATTGCAGGACAAGCTAGAGCAAATGACATCGAAGATGTTAAATACTTGCGAGACAAGTTATTTTCTGCCTTGAAGATACCCGCATCTTATCTAAGCAACAATGAAGGCGCAGATGAGGATAAGACCACCCTGGCCCAGAAAGATATCAGATTTGCTAGGACTGTGCAGAGACTTCAACGGTCAGCCGTTTCAGAATTAGAAAAAGTTGGAGTTGTTCATCTTTATACTCTTGGTTACAGAGGTGATGACTTGCTGTGCTTTGACCTTGCTTTGAACAATCCATCAAAGATCGCGGAGCTACAAGAGTTAGAACACTGGGATAAGAAGTTTACCGTTGCTGCCTCTGCGACAGACGGATTCTTTTCCAGACGTTGGGTTGCCGAACATCTGTTTAACATGTCCCACGAAGAATTCCTACGCAATCAGAGAGAGCTATTCTATGATCGCAAGTTTGATGCACAGTTGGCAGCGGTTGCGGAAGCAATGCAAGAAGAGGCCGCTGGACTTGGTGGTGATCTTAGTGGCGATCTTGGCGGTGATCTAGGTGATGACCTCGGCGCCGATCTAGGCGGTGACCTCGGAGGAGACGCAGTTGATCTTGGTGGCGATGACTCACCTCCCGGTGAAGGGGAAGGGGATGTTCTTTTGGCGACGCCAGACACTGACGCCCCTGCTGGCAGACGCGAGGATGGCTACCTGACACCGGGTGCAAAGGGTAACGTGTATTACCCTGTCAAGCGCGATGGACGCCCCCAGGGCGCCATTAAGCGCCACAGGAAGTCCGTTGCGGGTGGCTATGTCGATCCTAGAGCCGTCTTCCCAGGGAAATCTGGCTATGGCGGCCTAGATTCTCTTGCGAAAGGGTTATTTGAAAACCAAGAATCTAATTACAATGAAGGCTTCGCCCTAGACGAAGAAAGAATGCTTCAAACCAGTTGGGAGGTAAAATCTCTCATAGAAAGCTTAGAAAAAACATCGGAGACAAGTAATGAAACTCAAGCATAATAAAAAAAGAAATACCGCTTTTTTGTACGAAACGCTTGTAAAAGAATTGACCAAGGCAGTCGTAGAAAAAGATTCTTACAAAAAAGCCAAGATACTAGACACAATCAAAGAGTTTTTCTCAAAGGGCTCCTTGCTTAGAAAAGAGCTAGAACTCTATCAAGCGATAAACGAAACTACTCGCTTAGACGTTTATACAGCCGAGAGGCTTATCAACGAAACAAAGAAACAGTTTCTAGAGCTAGATAGGAAGAGAGTGTTCAACAGTCAAACAAGGCTTATTGAATCGATAAACAAGATAACAGGCCCTTCTGCATTCTCAAACTTTGTACCAAATTACAAAACCCTTGCTTCAATCGCTCAGATTTTTAGTGATTCTCTGCCTGCAAAAGAAAAAGTTCTTCTAGAAAGAAAGATTGTTGGACGCCTTATAGCAAAGCCGAACTCACACACAACTGTCGAAGACAAGATGGAACACATTGATAACCTAGTGTTCAAGAAGGTTATTGAAAACTTTAACCAAAAGTACAACGGACAACTGCTTACCGAACAACAAGAACTGCTCAATAGGTATATCGTCTCTTTTGACGACTCTGACATTGAGTTTAAAGTGTATGTCAACGAAGAAATCAGCAGAATCAAAGAAAGCTTGTCTTATCTCGCGCAAGACAAGGATATCTGCCAAGATCCTAAAATGGTAAACAAGCTTCACGAAGTTACCGACGTCGCTCACAAGTTCCAGACAAGAAAGATCGATGCTAAGATGGTTGAAAAGATTATGGCGATACAATCGTTAATTGCGGAGTGTAACAAGAAATGACCGTAAAAGTTAGGATTGGCACGCCAGAGCCCGAACAGGTAGCAGAGCCTAAGCCAGTTACCTCTGTCCAGCTTCAGATTCGCACAACTCTGAATGGAGATATTTATATTTCTGACCACAGCGATATTGATATTATTATCTTAAAAGACAAAAAGAAAATATTGACGATTGCAAAAGATCTTATGTCGGAGTTGGTTTACGGAGCACAAGACAGACTTTTTAAATACCTTGTTAGTAGAGGTGTGGTAACTCCTGATACTGTTCAAGGTGGCTCGGTGTACGGCTCGATGGAAGGGACCGTACAGGACTCGGAAGAATTTAATTCTATAAATATGGCTATCTTAAATCTTTCTAAATGGATGGACACAGAGCGTCCTTACTTTACCTTTATGGATGAGTTTGAAGAGATGGAAACAGAAAGGTATGTGGACCCTGATGAAGAAGACTCTACAGAGCTTGGCGAAGTTCCACAAGCAGAAGAAAAGGGTGCTCTCCGCCCTGGTTATAATTATGGCCCTTACTGGATGTCATACAGCTACTAGAGGATAAAATGGAATTACTTTGGTTTGTATTAGCTTGTTATGGTCTAACTTATTCAGTTGTTTATGCAAGCATTTTTAACAGAATAAGACCAAGCAAGGAATGGTTAAAAGGCTTTGGAAAGTTATTTCATTGTCCTTTGTGCTTTGGTTTTCATGCTGGCTGGTTTTTATTTGCCATTAACGAGTGGACGGAACTATTTACTTTTGATTATACCCTTGCTAACTTTTTCATTTGTGGATGGGTTGGAGCGGGAACATCATACTTTCTCTCAATGTTGTTGAACGATGAGGGCTTAAAGATAAACTTGGAGTAAGCAATGAGACGACTAAACATTCCAGACGTTCGCCGCTGTTGCAGCGGTTCTTAACTCGGGCGGGTAGCGCCCGCCAAACAAATAGGAAATATAAGCCATGAAAATTACAAAATCACAACTTAAACAGATTATCAAAGAAGAACTTGGAAGGGTTATAGAACAGCAACAGACAGATAATTCTTTTTCTTATACTTACAACGATCTTGGAGTCAGCGTAAAAACAACAATAGATCTTCTTGGCATGGAAGTACCATATGATCAAGTTATAACAAAATTAAAAATTAATGGTCAAGAAAAGGAATTTCTTGATTTCGATCAAGAAGACTTAGCAGATTCAATTGTCGATTATCTTGGAGACAACCAAGAGGATGCATATTGGTTCCTTGATACCTATGTTGCTGGGACAGAGGAGCCGCGAAAGCAATTTACTGATTTGGTTTTACGATTCTTGGAAGCAAAGGATATCGACCCTGGTGATGAAGATCTTCGAAAGCAAAGTTCTTCC
>Ga0181369_1000440_pt1 | contig 11777 bp, 13 predicted proteins | sample LowvirmetaG_8_FD_130088 | JGI IMG/M metagenome (GOLD analysis project Ga0181369, IMG submission 130088) | Marine viral communities from the Subarctic Pacific Ocean - Lowphox_04 viral metaG | ecosystem: Environmental > Aquatic > Marine > Oceanic | place: Subarctic Pacific Ocean | collected... | reverse complement strand
ATCCTGGACCAATTTGATATTGCTTATACTCACCAACGTTGTTGGCATTAAAATTCCATAAATTATCTCCTAAGGTATCGTCATGAATGCCATCTATGCTACCTTTATGAATTGACCAATTTGAAGCTCCAAATGCAGTGAAGGAAGCAAGGTCTATTGTGTCAATTCTACGACCGTATACTATTATAGCGCTAAGGCCGTCACCGTCTGGATCTGTATCTATAACATAACCACCTTGTTTTACTTCTAAACTGCTCCTGTCGCCAGCGGTAATTATCATCAATGTTTCGTTCTTTTTAAGTCCGTGAGCTGAGGACCAAGAAGCTTTTAGAGTGTTGTCTCTTAACCTGTTTGGTGTGAAGTTTGTCTTGGAATAGTGTTGTAAATTAACTTCGTTACCGTTTTGAACGATTGTGTCTGTACCTACTGTTTGTAATGTAACAAACTCAAAATCTAAAGCTGTTTGGCTGGTTCCTAATGCGACTTCGCTTGTTGTTTTATAGTTACCCCCGTATAATTCAACATTAAATGTATTTGTGGTTGTGCTTGCAACCTTACCGAAAAGTCCAGCAGCTACAATCGGACCTTCAAAAGCTTGACTAAAGATCATCTTTACATTGTCTCCAGTAGAGAATGTGTGCGAGTTCAAAGTTATAACTAAATCTTCAGATTTTCCTGCGGGACTAGTATTAAATCGAAAAGGTTTTTGAGAGTCAGACAGGCGGTTGGATGAGCCTTGTAATCCAGTAACATTTAATGTGGCATTACTAGTATCTACGTTACTGGTGCTTATTTTTCTTGCTGTTCTGTGCCAAGCCCAAAAAGCAGCGTTGCCATTTGGAAGGTTGTTATCTGTTATGGCGTAATATCTTTCTTGAACACGCTCTAAGTTTTTTACGTCTCCTTCGTCAGCTTGTTTGATACGGTTTATATCCGTTAGATCATGAAAATGATTCGATCCATCTCCAAATCCATTCGTAAATCCAGCTTGTTTGAAAAAATCATGGCCAACGGTTGTTGGGCCTTCAAAAACAACTTGTATGGCTGCATTGTTTGAGTTTGTGGCTCTTGCAGTAATAGCCCTTCCTTGTGGTGGAAATATATTAAGTGTTTTACTTAATGTTGAATTACCAGTAACCGTTAACCCTGCAATTTCAGCATCTCCGCCACTAGGTATGAAACTGCTTAAATCTAAGTCAGCACTTCCTGTCACGAAACCACTAGGATTGTCTCTAGGATAAAACAATCCCGTATCTGAAATTTTAACTAATTCGCCTGTTGCTCCACTTAGGGTGCCGCTTAAACTATTTAAATCGTTATTGAACGCACCAGTTAAATTGCCACTTAAATTATTTAATGATGTTGTTAGTGCGCCAGTTGGGTCAGTTAGCGCTAAATTTAAATTGCCTGTTGCTGCGCTAAGTTCACCCGTTGCTGTACTGAGTGCCCCAGTAGCTCCAGTTAAAGTTCCTGTTGCTGCAATCAACGATGCTATTTCTGCATCGTTAGATACAATTTGCCCAGATAAAGCACCTCTTGGAATTGTATTTATCGTTACAGACGGATTCGTTTGCTCGGTAATTGTTACATTTATTTCTGCCATATTATACCGAGGTTATATTTTTAACAATAGTTACAGATCCAGTCAGTAGTTTCAAGGTAGTTCCATCTGTATGGTCGGCAAATACATCATAAGTGCAATCGTTTTCTGTTAAAGCGGCTGTTTGTGCCTTTGTTAGAGAAATGGTTGCAATTCCACCTGTGGAATTTGTTTTTGCAATAGTAAAAGTAGCCTCTAGTGCATTATCAAAATTTCTTCTTATTTCTCCGCTAAGAGTTCTGTTGGTAAGGTCTAGTGCGCTGCTATCAGCTTGAGTAAAAGTAGTCTCGAACGAGAAAGTAGCCCTTTTTTCTATGGTTATATTAAATATTCCTGCTGCCATAAAGTGATTTACACTTTTTTATTAGGCTTTTCGTGGGTATATCCCATGTCTTTCATTTTTAAATGCTCCTCGTAGGTTTTAGCTTCATATCCTTTGCCCGTTTTTGGATCATACATCATGTGTGGTTTAAAGTCTTTTTTCGTAAATTCAGACTTTTCACCTTTAGCTCTTTCTATTTGTTCCTTTGTAGGCGCGCCCTTGTCTCCGAGTTTGCGCATTTTCTCTTTAGAGCCTCGCTTTATGCGCTCTTTCTTTTTGCGGATATTCTCCCAAAGACTTGAGTTGCTTTTAATTTGATCTGAAAAATCTAGTTCCATATAAGTTATTTACACTTAACCAGAGCAAGATTCACATTCTAATAAATTTCTGCTCAATTCTTGTGACGGGTTAGTTCCTCTTTGGTAGTATAGGCTTTTAACCCCTTGTTCCCAAGCAAAAATCATAAGCTGACTGACGTCTTTAGGGGACGACTTTGGGTGAACCATAATATTTAAACTTTGAGATTGATCAATAAACTTTTGGCGTTGAGCGGCTTGAATTAAGACTTCTTTTTGGCTAATTTCTCCAAATGTTTTAAATACGGATTTCTCATCATCCGACAAAAACTTTAGGTGCTGTACTGACCCACCTTTTACAAGAATATTCTTCCATATTTGTGGCGTATTTTGCTCTTTTTCTTCAAGTAGTGCTTCTAAGTATGGATTCTTGTATGTAAACTTACCTTTAGCTAAATCTTTTACAAAATAATTACTATTCAATGGCTCAATGCTTGGAGATACTTGCCCCAAAATAAACGAACTAGAAGTTGTGGGGGCAATCGCCATTGTAGTGACATTTCTTTTGCCGTATCCTTTAAGCAGGGGAGGTTCCCCATAAACTTCAGCTAGCTGTTCTGTGGCATATTGAGATTTTTCTTGTATCACTTTGTGAATTTCTGTATTTAAGAACTTAGCCTTCATCGACTCAAATGAAATCATCCTTGATTGTAAGAGAGAGTGCCAACCCAAGACACCTATACCCAAGGCTCTTTGGTTTTTTGCAAAATTCATTGGAGCTTCCATGAATGGCTTACCTTTACATTTGTCGATGAACTCGGTCATGACTGCATCCAAGAAGTAAGTAAGGGTCTCGACTGCGTCCGTGTCTTTCCATTCTTCATAATGAAGCAAGTTCATGGAGGAAAGATTACATACGAACGATTCGTCTTTGTTTGAGTGGAGCGCTATTTCTGAGCACAGGTTACTTGCATGAATGTCCATCCCCTTGTCTCTGTAGACTTGTGGAGAATTTCTGTTCACGGCATTTTTAAACATAACATAAGGATACCCACTTTCAAATCGTTTTTTGATTATTGAACCCCATACCTTGCGCTTGTCTTTGTCCCCAGCAAGCATCTCTTTCATCCAGGTGTCTGTAATTGTGACACCTATTGATAGATTTTGTATGGCATTACCATCTCCTCTGATTTGTAGGAATTCCAAAATGTCTGGGTGCTCTACTGGCAAGTAAGCGGCAAAGCTGCCCCTGCGAACATTGGATTGTGAAACTACGTTTGCTATCGTTTCGAAAATTTCTAAAAAATGAACTGGCCCGTTTGATTTACCACCACTGTTTATTTCAGCACCTCTTTCCCTGAGTTCTCCAAAATAGCCAGAGGTTCCTCCTCCCCCTTTTGTCATCATGCCGACCTCTGAGCTTTTCTTGAGAATGGCTTCCATCGTGTCTTCTATATAAGAACCAAAACAGGAAATTGGCAAGCCTCTCTCTTTTCCAAAGTTAGCCCAAATGGGAGAAGACAGAGAATACCAACCTTTAGCCATATAGCTTTGAAATTTTTCAGAAAATCCAGGTATGGCCAAAACTTTCTGAGCAGAATCTGCAATAATTGCGATTCGCTGTTCTGGGGTTTCACCTTCTTCAAGATAGCCCCTCTTAAGGAAGGTTCTTGAATCTTTATTTAGCCAATAAAAATCTTTTTTACTCATCTTATTTATTTAATGTTTTTAATAGTTCTCGAATAGTCTCAATTTTTGAATTGAGTTGGTCTATATTAGATACCTTCTTTTCTATCTCTTCACCTATATCAGAGTGTTCTCCAACCCCAACTGGGTTGCTAAGGTATATCATTAAATCTTGTGTTTCTATGGCCTTTTGGCCTATAAGTTTTTGTAAAATCGCTTCTAAATAATCCATAATTAAAATAAATCGTCTTCGTCAAATGATTTGTCCTTTTTCGAGTATTCGACAGGACGCTTGAAGAAGAAGTCGGTGGCGGAATTGCCTAATACATCTTCATCAAACCACATAGTAAGGTTTATTTTATCTTTGTCAACATCAAAAACCTTTTCGAACCCAATTTGTTCTAAAGATTCATTTAGTCTGTTTTTAATAAATTCTTTTAAAATATCTGCGTTGAGGCCTTCTCTATCATAATCGCCTATAATCCAATCAATGATACTGGACTCCGCCTCAAAGGCGCACTGAGCTTCTTCTTTTAGCCTATCTGGTAGGTCGGCGTTAAAGAGTTCTGGGTATTCTTCCCTTAAGGTGTTTAGAATTTTTGTTCCAACTAGTCCGTGGATGTTTTCTTCGCGGCTTGTATATGCTACTTGCTGAGCTGTATCCTTAAGTACATTATCAAATCTATTGAACCAATTGATGATATAGAACTGGCTAAATAGAGAAACGTTCTCAACAAACAGTGTAAACAAAATCATCGAATAAATGTATTGCTTCTTGTCGTCTTTGTAGCATTTTTCTAGATATTTTTTGAGATAGTCAATACGCCCCCTAATGATAGGAAGTTTGAGGTTTTCTTCAAAAACGTCCTCTAATTCAAGTACGCTTAGAAGGCGCTCATAGGCGTTATTATGGATGACCTCAATATTGGCCATAACGTATCCAAGGTCAGTGATTCCTGGGTGTGGTAAATGGTTGCCCAAATTAGCCCAAAACTTCTTAACGGAAACCTCAACTTGACCAATAGCAGAGAGAGTTCTCTTTATGATTTCTCTCTCTTGATCATTTAGATTTACTTTAAAATCTTGTACATCGGACTGGAAGTTGAATTCCTTGTCAGTCCAAAAGCCATTGTGCATAGCGTTTACAAATTCATCCGTCCACGGATATAAATTTGGTTTCCTCGATACCTGTTCTTCAAATAACATACGTCTAAATTTACACCATCATATTTAAAAGTCAACTATTTTCTTTAAATTCATAAAAATATTTTTTAGCACTTGACTTTTCGTGTATTTGGGTTAAAATAGAGTTTATTACGAGTTAGCGAACGTAGTGAGCTGACGAGTAATTAATATATATATATTAAATATTTAAGTATTTTATAAGTATTTATAAAAATATATTATAATAAGACAAAATTGTCTTGACTTATTTGTTTTCATGTATTTATTAAATGCTTAATGATTAAATTAGAACAAGACATTAATGATTTCTTTTTCTGCACTAGCGCCGATTGGTCTACGATTGTAAAAGCTAAAAATGAAAATGAAGCGGCAAATAAAGCTGTAAGCAGAGTAATGGATGAGCTTCAAGAGGAGGCTTTAATATCTCCTTGCTTAAGGGTAAAAAAAATAAAAGAAAAATTTGAAGATTCAGATATTTTGATTAGAATAGATAAAGTTTTAGCGGATATGGGAATGCACAAAGAATCTAGATCAATGTCTAAAATTTTAAAAAACTTAAAAAAATGATTGGAATAAGCGGACTAGCAAGAGCGGGCAAAGATACATTGGCTAAAAATTTGGCCAAGATAATAACTTCTGAATTAGGTTTAGAGGTTAAAATTTTATCTTTTGCTGATAGAATAAAGTGGCAAATGAAAGATGTGATTCATGATCATTATAATATAAGCCCATATACTGAAGATACAGAAGAAAAACAAATAATCAGAGATATTTTGGTTAGTCACGGAGAAACCATGAAGAAGATTTATGGCGATACAATTTGGGCAGATCTAGTGATAGATAATATCAAAAACAGCAAAGACGTTTTTTTTCCTATAATCTCTGATGTTAGATTTGATTTTGAAGCGGAAAAGATAAAGAAGAATGATGGATTAATTGTTCATATATCAAAAATAGGAAATCAACCTCCAAACGAAATAGAAGCTAAAAATGACCCGCTTGTTCAGAAGGTGGCAGACATATGCCATTCATGGCCAGAATACGAACCTGACGATATGACGGAATGCGAGGATCACGCTAAGATTTTATGGCAAATGCTCAATCAATATGGGAAAGAATGGAAAACGATATATACTTAATAGACAAGGTTAAAAACCACGCGGATCAAGAATCAATGAGAGAGCTTATTGATAGACACTCTGGTATATATGTTGATATGGTAAATAAATATCTCCCAGAATCGAGCGAGGGGCTTAACAAGCAAGACGTCCTCCAAGACAAGGATTTCTGCATATATGATGCGGCTATAAAATTTGATGAAAGCAAAAACGCAAAATTCAGCACCTATATAGGTAACTTAGCGAGATGGAAGTGCTTGAACATTTATAATAAAAATATTAAATTTCCCCAATCTTGTATTTCTGAAATATTTGATGACAGCGTTAGTTGTGATTCTGATTTAAAAAATATAGAAGAAGAGGAGCTGATAAGAAATATATTTAAAAAAATAGATTGTATCGATGATACTAGGGTTAAAAAGATATTTACAATGAGGTATAAAAACGGAACAAAATTAACTCCTTGGAAAAAAATTGCGAAAAAGCTTGACTTATCAATTCAAGGGTGTATAAATATCCACAACAAACATTTAACAGAAATAAAAAAATATGTATAGTAATATAACAATGGTAGGAAATCTCGCAAGAGATCCAGAATCGCGTCAGGCTGGTGAATATAATGTCACACGCCTTGTAGTAGCAGTAAACGACAATCGTCAAAAGGACAAGGTCTCTTATGTCGATGTTGAAGCTTGGGGTAAGCTTGGTGAAAATTGCCAAAAATATCTCACAAAGGGTCGTCAAATCTTAACAGATGGTCGACTTGTCCAGGACACCTGGGAAAAGGACGGAAAGAAGAATTCAAAGCTTTATGTAAAAGCTAATAACGTTCAGTTCTTGGGAAGCAAGGGAGAAAAAGCTCAAAGCTCTTCTTCATCTGCCCCAACAGGTTCCGACGAAGACATTCCATTCTAATGGATTTAATCGTAGAAGCTCCTATTAATTCCCTTTCTTTTGGGAATGTATCATATAATATCCTCCGCCAATTATGGCGGAAGGGTGTTAATGTTAATTATTTCCCGACAGGCGGGAATGCCGATTCTGGTTCTTTTGATAAAATAGATAAAGATTTCTTTGAATGGCTTAAAGAATCTGCATCAACAGCAAATTTAAAGATAAAAAAGGACATTCCGTCTTTTAAGCTTTGGCATTTAAATGGTTCTCATAGTAGAATAGGATCGAAGCAGGCTCTTTATACTTTTTATGAACTAGACGAACCAACCGAGTCGGAAATTAATTTAGCAAAACTTCAAGACAAGGTTTACTTTTCAAGCGAATATTCAGCAAACTTGTTTAGAGAAAAAGGTGTGGACGCTTCAGTTCTTCCACTTGGATTTGATGAAGATATCCAGAAAATAGAAAACGTCGGTTTAAATCCAGACGTTGTTCATTTTGGACTAATGGGTAAGTTCGAAAAAAGAAAACATACAGAAAAGATTATCAAGCTTTGGTTGTCTAAATATGGAAATAATAATAAATTTCAACTTACCGTATGTGTTACAAATCCATTTATAGATCAAAAAGAGATGAATAAAATTCTCTCTGATTGTCTATCTGGAAAAAGATATAGTAATATAAATTTTCTTCCTTATCTAAAATCTAATACAGAAGTTAATCAACTGCTAAACTCGATAGACATTGACTTAACAGGTCTGAGTGGCGCAGAGGGTTGGAATCTTCCAGCATTTAATGCGACATGCCTAGGTAAATGGTCTTTAGTTCTAAACGAAACGTCTCACAGAGATTGGGCGGACAACGTCAACTCAATCCTGGTTGAATCTGACGGCAAAATTCCAGCTTATGACGGTAAGTTTTTTCAAGAAGGCTCACCGTTTAATCAAGGAAATGTTTATACTTGGGATAGTGACAATGTGGCAGAGTCTATGGATTTAGCTGTCTCTAAAAAGGGACAAATTAACACGGCTGGAGAAGAATTAAAAGACAAATTTTCTTACAGTCGCTCCGTAGACCGCTTACTCAAAGGGATTGAAGAAATGTCTTAATTTTGGCACGGGCTTTGCAAAAAGGAAGTCTATGTATTCAAACTTATTAAATCAAATTGAAAGCGCCTTTTATGAAGGCATTAGCGATAACTCTATCCAAAAACACGGAAAAGGTTATGTCGGTCCATTAGAGATTGAAGATGAAGAAAATCATTACCTAGTAAAAAAGGTTATTGTCGGATTCAATTCAAAAGAAATTACTGCGAATGTTCGTAAAAGCATTTTGAAGGTTTCGATTGATAATGATAAAGGCAAGCCTAGCGAAGTTCTTAGCTTAAGGATTGATAACGATAGCATTGATGTCACTAAAATCTCATCGAATCTTAAAAACGGAATTCTTAAAATCAAACTTCCGAAATCAGAAAACTCCAAAACTGTTAAAATTTCAGTAGATTAAATCAAAGCCCTCGATTGAAAATGTCGGGGGCTTTTTTATAATTAGTTATGCCTTTATATTTATACGAAAACAAAGAGACTGGAGAGGTCTTAGAGGTCCTACAAGGGATGAACGACACTCACGAGTATAACGGTGACAACGAATCGGAGAAAGGCCTCTGGAGGCGCGTATACGTCAATCCTAACATGTCTACAGATACTAAGCTAGATCCATTTAGCGAATCTTCATTTAGAGCTTCAACTGTTGGTAAAAATGACACGTATGGACAACTTTTTGAACGAAGCGCTGAGGCATCTGAAATGAGGTCACAACAAGCTGGGGGAACTGATCCAGTAAAACAAAAAACATATGACAACTACAGCAAAATGACTAATGGAAAAGTTCACCCACAGCAAATGAAAGAAAATATGAACAAAGCAATAGAAAAAGCCTCAAAAAAGGGTATCAATATAGAAATTTAAAATTATTATAAAAAAATGAAAGCAATACTAGAAGAAAAAGAAATTAATTTAATTAATCAAATCCTTGCAGATTTTCCAATCAGAGAATTAAATAAAGTTCAACAAATAATGGGAATCATCGAATCAAAAATTGAAACTGAAGAAGTGGTAAAAGAGTCCGACCCCGAAGAAAGTTAATATCTTTATAGGGACTGTATTTGTACCTTGCCCCAGCCCGAGTCTCCAGTCTTTACAAGTAAATACTCTCCACTGTACATAAGAGATCCTTTGACACCATCGCTTGAATTCGTATTTGTTGCGTCGCCCGAAGGAAGATTTAAATGAGTTCCTTTTTCAAAATCTAAGAATAAAGAGTTTTCGCTTTTTGCTGCAGATGTTATGTTGTTAAACTTGTCCGATGGGGTAAGTCTTCCGTCATTTATAACGCTTCCCCCGATAAAATCTGAGGTGGCAAATTCACCAATCATTGTGATGTTTCTACCAGATGCTAAATTACCGTTACCTAAAACAATATTTGAGTCCCCACTAACGCTATTACCTGAACCGTTTACAAAAACATCATTACATTCAGTTAAGGTATTGTCGCTACCAAAAACAGCCGCAGATCGAACAGTCTTGGACAATGTATTTGAGCCGCCCGCCAAAAATGTAAAAGAGCCTAAACTTTCAAGGTCTCCTGTAGATTCTATAGTATTATTGTTTCCCAATATACTTACTGGCCCATGGCTTGCCTCGTTCGAGAATGAGTTTCCAGTTCCTTGTATATTTAAATTAGTTGAGCGGCCACTTACTTCGTTATCGCTGCCCCAAATATTAACAAACTGCACTGAAGATGTGGAGTCTGATCGAGCTTGAAGAGTGTTATCATTCCCAAAAACAGTAGAGCGACCGACGCCCGTCATCTCGTTTCTGTCCCCAAATACCCTTGAGTTACGAACGCTTTGAAGTTTAAAATTTTCAGAACTATCGAGATACAAATCATAGCACCCCGACACTGTGATCGAACCAAGGGCAGATCCAAGGGTTTGGCTGTTATTTATCACACATTGAGAAGAATTAATAACGCCTAAGGATCGCGAGTTATTAATAGTTAGATCTTCGCCGCCTGTAATGATTGGATTTTTCACATTATTTAAGAAAAGATTATCACACCCACTTATTTTTGGCGCCCCTACATTAAACAGCACTGGCTCTTCACAATGAGAAACATAATAATCGTCTACATTCTCAGTTGTAGTAGTTGCTGTTCTACCAAAAATAAATGGGTCTTTAAGGTTATCTAATTTATTATGTTTTCCAAACACAAATCCTATTCCTTGAAGAGTAGCAAAAGGCGATATCTCCGAGGTGCCACTAACAGTAATATTTTCACCAAATATAAAATAGTGGTTTGGGTTACTTCCTGCTGCCTCTCCCTCTATTAGAGTGTTATCGTCTCCGAAAAGTAAAGAGCTTTTAGCACCACTAACGTAATTGTTTCGACCATTTATAATTGTGCTATAACTATCAGATATATTTGAAATAGTGCCAGATAACCCATTTAAAATTGAATCATATGTAGTATTAACACGAAATGCCGTAAGGTCTGGCACTGTCGATGGTGGTCTTGCTAAAATTTTATTTCTATTTCCATTTAAAATAGTAGAACAGCCGCCGTTAGTTCTGGTTTGGTCTTGAGATATTTCATTACCTATTCCATTTAAAATAGAAGAATAATTTACTCCGCTAATTACAGAGCCTAAACTGTTAGAAATATTACAAAAGTTAGGATAGTGAGGTACCTCATTTGTTTCAGAGAAAGAGCTTCTATCTGCACTGGCTATTTTTGAATTTATAGATTCATGTATAGAAGAAAATAATCCATGTATACTGCATCTGATCGAAGAAAATATAGAAGAATTGCTTTCAAAAGTTTTTCTTTCATTTTGATCATCTCTATTCAAATCAAACCCAAACATACCACTTAACTCTGGTATTCTGTAGGGTGTGCTTGAGGTCGGGGCATCATTAAACCCAAAAGAGCTTCCAAATCCTAGTGCCAGATACATGGAGTGAGTTATCGCATGTATATCATTTCTTTTTCCATTTAATATAAACCCATTTATTCCGTCTACGCTATTTTCTTCTCCCCCCAATATATGAGAATGTTGATTTTGTATACACTCTCCGTTAAATACGGCGCCTCCCACAGAAAAGTTTGTTACAACATATCTTTCTCCTGTTTTGTTTGAACCTATTACGTTGTTTTTTCCATTAATTATTGTGTTATTGTTTTCGTAATTCTTTGGTATATTTTCATAGCCCTGGAGCTGTAAATTCGTAGTAGAGCCAGTCAGGAAACTTAATTTAATTTGATTTCCTGTGCCGCCTAAAATATATGAGCTGTGTCCAGAAATTTTATTATTGATTCCAAGTACCATTGAGTTAGCTCCCGCCACCTCATTTCCAGACCCATTTAAAATAGTAGATAAATCAGATTGAACTTTATTGTCAATCCCATTTAAAACCGCAGCATGTTCAGGAGCGTCAAAATATTTTTGACTAAAGAAATAACCAGAAATTCTACTAAAATTATCAGACGTTGAGTCGCCAATGTCTGGAGCAGTGTATGTATAATGAGGGTCTGGCGATCCTATAGACTCAAGGTGGCCACCAATGTCTTGAAACGGAAACTTAGTATAGTTTGATGGATATCCAGCTTCTCTTATT
>Ga0181369_1000438_pt1 | contig 11787 bp, 10 predicted proteins | sample LowvirmetaG_8_FD_130088 | JGI IMG/M metagenome (GOLD analysis project Ga0181369, IMG submission 130088) | Marine viral communities from the Subarctic Pacific Ocean - Lowphox_04 viral metaG | ecosystem: Environmental > Aquatic > Marine > Oceanic | place: Subarctic Pacific Ocean | collected... | reverse complement strand
TATACCTGCGTCACAATCTCCTGTTACAGTTTGCCCCTCTATTTGATGGGTACCATTAACTAATATTAAATTATCAACATTAATTTTAAGGGAACTTCCTTCCCCCATAGTTTGAGCTATAAAACCATATTGACCTTTAATAGTCATTTTATTAGCTGTTACTGTAGTACTTCCTTTATATGATGTGTCAGCAAGTCCACTTTGTGTTCTTATAGTTACAGCTGCAGCAGCAGCATTTTCAGCTTCAAAATCAATATCATCAAATGTAATATTGGCTACAGCACTTCCCCTCATAATAGCTAATGTTCCACCTTTACCTCTAGATATCCATTTCCTACCTCTTATAATTGCACTTCCTGAGTCTTGGCCATTTAAACCATAAGCATAATACAGTTCAACTTTATTACATTCAAAATATACACTACCACTTCCTGCAACTCTTATTACATCTGAATTTTGATCACTATCTGTTGTTGTTGGTATTACAAAATCACCATATCCAAATACATTAACCTTTTCAACTCCATTATCCCCTACATTAAATAAAGGTTCATCTTCACCCTCTGCTTGTATAGGTGGTGATAGTATAGCTCCGGGTTGGAAATAAAAATTCCCATTATACCCTAATCCTTGTTCAAGATATTGGCCCGCTTGAACATTAATTAAACTACTAGTAGTATTGTATCCTCCAGTAGCTGCATCAGCAACCGCTTGCTGGATTGATCCTGATATTGTTTGGAATGGTTTGCTCCAATTTCCTTCTTCTCCAGTTGCATCACTACCACTAGGACTTACATAATAAGTAAAGATAATATTTGTATCTCCACCGCCACCACCACTACTTCCACTTCCTAATATTTCCCAATTTAAAGGATTATCCCAATCAGATGAACCTGAAGTTTGTCCTTTAAACCCGTAAAAAGCTTTTTCTGAGCCTGTTAAAAATACTATTGCTCCTGGGTTTCTTTTAGCAGATGGTATACTTCCAGTATCTATTAAAGATCCTATAGGGTAAGCAACTCCCTTTAGAGATGTGATATCTACTAAGGGTAATTCAGGATTATTATGTTCTAATATGTCGGGATATTTTAATGCCATGTTATGTTATTGCTAATGTTACTCCACTTGCAAATGCTTTATCTGCATTTGATTTATAAACTCTCCAAGATAAAGATGATCCTTGGTTATTATTTGCCGTAAAGTCTCCTAATTTAGTAAAAGCTCCTAATACTGGGGTAGCACTATTTTGTATAACTTCACTTAAATTTCCATATGAAGCGGGATATATAATATAAGTGAAATTCCCTGATACATCGTTAGAAGCATTACAAGTTGCTGTCCATATTCTATTTGTATCAAATGGGGATTGAACTACATCATTATCTAATACACTTTGTAAAGTAGTTCCATCTGATATTATTGTACTACTTGCTGCTAAATAATTCCTAAATTGAAAAGAAAAACTTCTTGATGTTGATTGAGTATCTCCACTGTTTCTACTAGTTGTTGATACTGTAAATGTTACTGAACCTGCAGCAGTTGCCTTTGAAATTGTACGAGTAGTACTAAATGTAATTGTATTAGACGCTTGTACATTATTTGGACCTGTTTCACTAAATGAACCAATATCAGCTCCTGTACAAGATAAACTTGCTGATTGAGGAAAATCTCCATTAGGTGAATCTACTCCTGCTGTAAATGTAGCGTTATCACAAGAGAATGATTCCCCTACATCTCTGGTGGAGGTTGAAATTGCTGATCCACCACTTTTAACACTTAAACTACTTAAAGTAGGTTCTTGATATGTAATTAACATATCTCTTAATAGTGCTTCTATTGAAGATCCTTGTGTAAATGTTTCCCCTGAGGTTACACCACCAACAGTTAAATTGGCTGTAAGTGCTTGAGATAAAGTTGCTGAACCACCTGAGCCGGTGTCTACTGTTAACCCAAAAGTACTACCATCTCCTTTTGTAAAAGTTAAGGTATTTAAATTAACAGAACCTGTGGTTAGTAATGAACCCGTAGATACACTATTAGTTGGAATAGTAATTGGGAATGTTGAATCATCTCCTTTAGTAAAAGTTAAAGTTTGTCCTGAAATTGAAGCTGTTACTAAAGAATCAGCTGAGCTAGATGTTGCCTCTACCTGTATATCAAAGGTACTACCATCACCTTTTGTAAAAGTTAGTTTATTATTACCATCTACAGAACCTGTTATCATAAAGGATCCTGTGTCTGTAGTGGTAGCAGAGGAATTACCATAAGCACCTACCTTAACATTATCAAGAAATCTTACATTACTAGCCATTTAATCCTTTTTTATAATTATAAATATTAACCATTAGATATTTTGGCACACCACTGTCATTCCAAAGTACTCCTTGTATTCCTGGATCTGATGTTGGTAAATCATTTAAACTAATGTTTGTAGGTGGTACTGGTTCATTTGGGAATTGTGTTGCTGATCCTAATGATCTTACTTTGCCCCCTTGAGTTTGCCTACTTCTACCATCATTTGTTGTTGTTGGATCGGCTTCATATCTATTAATACTAGAGTCAGTTTCCATTGAAAATATAATTTTTGACTTTTCATTATATTTTTTAACAGATTTTAAATCTTTTTGAACTATATCAGGTACTATATATCCATACATTTTTATGCTAAATGTGCCCCTTACTAATCTTTCTTGACTTTGTTGTAATTCAGTTACTGTGGTAAAACTATCTATTGTAGCTCTAAATTTAAACCTTTCAGGATCACCCCAATATGAATCCGATGCATAGTTTATAGCTTCTATTATTTTATTAAGCTGTTCTACATAATATGTTTGTATAATACAATTATAAGTTAAAGTAACATAATCTGGGACTACATTGGCTATAAATTGTTTAGTAGGGATTCTATTATTTAATAAACCAAAATTACTGTAGAAATTTTTATCATTATAAGATTTTTGCCATGAAGTGTATAAGTTGGGATTATTAGCATCTAACTTTCTACCTAAAGATCTATTTTTTTCAATAGAATCTCTTTTAAACATTAAAATAGGCATCATTATGGCACCTTTTTTATCCCTATAATATGCATCTTTTTGGATTGATTTCCATCTTTCAGGGGAGCCGTATATAATAGGGACTGCTATTCTTTCATTGTTTTGTATTACAGAGGGTCTAATAACGTTATTAAAATAGTACATTATGGACTCATCAATATCTTTTATACCAACTGAGAAAGGTTTAGTGTTGTCATCTTTGAATGACATTTTTTCGGACCTATTAAATGGTAAATCTGCTTGGTTATTAGGACTAAATTGTCCTTTTTCATTAGCATCATTAGGGTTACCCATTACAGAATCAAAAGGGGTTTGTAAATCCTTTGATATTTCTTGTTGAGATTTTGGGACAGGTTTTCTATAATAATTCTTAGCCATTTATTCTCCCTTTTTCTAGTTGTACTTTATCTACAGGTGTATAATGTGTTTTGCAAATTATAGACATATCCCTACCAAAATCTTCTAATCTTGGGTTTATTGGGTTAACATCATAATTATAATCAGGATCTTTACCCATAAAATATTGGTTACCCACAACATCATCTACTTCATAATAACCACCATAATAATAAATAATATCTCCTACTTCAGGAACTAAATCAGCTCCAAAATAATCTCCTTGATCATAATCTTTATTAAAATCTAAATTTCTTTGCAGTAAATCATCGCGTAAAAATTTGAAATCAACATTCCTATAATACCGAACACCAAGCTCATCATCAGGGTATTCTTGTGGTTGATGAGCTATTAAACATGATAATAATACGGGGGCATAATAATATTTAGCCCCAGCAGCTTCACCATATAAGTTAACTTTAGTTTCTTCTAATTTATATTTGTAGTAAGCACATTCTTGAGAAATAACATTACCTATTAATTCTCTATTTACATGCCTAAATAAACTTATGTCTCTCTGTGCTCCGTATAAAGCCATATTATCCTATAAAAATTGTGTAAGGAACTTTATTTAATTCCTTTTGTAAAAAGTCATTTTCATTTGCCCTTCTTTCTAATAATTTATCTCTGGATGTATCATCAAAATAGGCCCTTAATCTTTCTATTAATGCATTTTTTTCAGCTGTACCTGCTGCTAGTAAATCTGATTGGTTTAGTGTTACTTCAGCGTCTGGGATTGGGATGGTTGAGTATTTTCCTCTAATATATCCTAATATTTCTTTACATAAGGCTAAAGTATATTCAAATATCCACTGTCTACCTATTGAATTTATATTATCATAATTTGGATTTTCAAATGGTACTTCTGCTACATTTGTTACTTTATTTAACCCATCTATATAAGGATTTTGCCTTTCTGAGTTTTTAATATATTCAAATACTAAATTTCCACAGTGCCCTCCCGTTGTTTTGCTTCCATAGGCTGATCCATCTGATGGTATGGGGAATACTCTTAATCTATTATTTACTAATTCAAATGTATAATTTGATCTTCTTATTTGATCATTTAATTCTATAGCTTGAATTACTTGTAAATCATAATTTAAGGGCATCATTAAAAAATTAATAGCAGGAGAATAACTACCCCAACCAAATGAATCCATTAAATCTATCATTCCTGTACCTGTACCTGCATAGGGGTCAAAATATCTTGTTATTGCAGGTGGAGCTTCATAAAATACCCTTTTAAGTTCTATAGAGTCATTAGATGAAATACTAGCACTAGCCTGTGCCCAAGCATTCATATCATAGTCTTGCACGCCGGCTGTTAAAGGAAGTAAACCTTTATAATAAGTTACTTTTCCTCCTACACCTGCTTCTTCACCATATTGTTCAGATATTCTTACGATACCTGCCATGTTGGGTTTTATTATTTTTTCATTTGAAGGAAGAATTGTTGAAGATCCCTCTAAGGATAAATAATTTTCTCTTACCTTGTAAGCATATAATTCATTTCCATATGTAGTAACTGCTTCTTCAAATGCTGTGAAAAAAGAACCTGATTGTAGTTCTACATCTGCTAAAGGATAACCTAATCTTCTAGCACAAAAATCAGCTACTTTATTAGCATCTGTTGAAAAATCTGTTTGTGAATCATAAAAACCAAAGGGTGTTTGGCCTGCTGCAAATGTTGATACGCCTGTCCAAATTGGAATATTCATAGTATTTTGTTATAAATATCATAAAAATTAATCTAATTCGATTAATATTGTATCATTTGGGTTAATTAATACATTACCTTTATTAGTTGTGTATATTTTTTTAGATGATCCCCCTGAGGGTGGGGAAAGTGTTAAAGTGAATGAATTTTCTCCTCTAGTTCTACTTTGTAAAGGCCCTACATACGAACTAAACCCCTCAGCTTCAACTGTTAAAGTAGTATTTAAAATTGAAGTAGGTTGGATAGTAAAAATTCCATTAGAATTTGTTAATCCAGAAGTATTAGTGATAGGAGTAAAAGAAGATGATATTGATATGGTTGCTCCAGAAATAGCATTATTTTCTTGATCTATAATCATAATATCACCTTGATAATAATTATCAGCATTCAAAATTATACTTTGCATACGAGTTTCTGCAGTAGTTAGATTAATACCATATATCCTAGATTCATTTGCAGTAATAGCAATTCCATATATTTGTAAACTATCGTAACTCATTATAATGACCCTGACATATCAGTTCTTAATGTTATTTTAAGTTGTAAATATCTTGCAGATACATTAGAAAAACTTCCACTATTAAAGTTTTGATCTCCAGACCCAGTAATTTGAACTCCATTAACATTAACTTTAGGGGTTTGCCCCCATTCGAATATTTTATAAGATTCAGATGATAAATCAGAAGCATTACTATATCTCATTTCATATTGATATCTTGTTGGGTTATAATTTAACGCACCGGAGGGATGTGTAGATGGGGCTGCAGCATTAGGGGCTAAAGTAGTAAATCCTATGCCTATATCGTTAATAACTTTAGGTGCACCTTGATCTATGACTGCAGATATTATTGATCCTGAATGTTCACTTCCATCAATTTGAAATCCTCCTAATGAAGATGTTGTTATACCTTCCCAAGTTGCTCCCCCCATAGGGTGTAAAGGGTTAGCTGAGCTAGATTCATAACCATATCCTACTGATGGGTTAGTACCTCCTATAGTATTAATAGCTGTATTATTTCTAGATTGATATGCTTTAGATGAACTTACTCCAAATTTGATAGTGTTCATTATATTATTAAACATTCCTGATCCAGATAACTGTGTGTTATAATCTATTTCATTTACATAAAAGCAATTTTTAAACATTTGTGCAGCGCCTATTGCATATGCTGCACTATGGCTTGGGTGTGCAGTATTAAATGTACCAGTTTCATTATCAATTATACCTATAGGGTCTTGATCAGATGGCCCATATGTTAAAAAACCTCCATAGCTAGGACCTCCTCCCATATAGTCACTACCATTAGAAGTATATAGATCTAAACTACCGTTGTAAACTGCAAATTGAGTATCTGCTGAAAAAACACACCCATCAAATTGAGTTCCATATAAATTATTACCACTCCATGCTATAGCTCCAGGATTATCTATAATACATCCCTGAAAGCGTTGACTATAAGCGTTTGTATTTGCATATTGAGCCCACGTATTATAGCCGGTTGTATTAGAATTTTTAATTATACAATTCTGGTAATTCCCAGTTCTTAGTTCACTTGGCCAATTGGAAGTATTGTCAAGAGTACATCTAACTAAATTTTGATAATAAGGTTGAAAATACCTTTGTCTGTAAGAATTAAAATTTACTATGTTTTTAAAATTACAATCTATATATGTAGGTTCCATCTGCTCATTGGATGGCATTATCAATCCCCAATTTACGATGTTCATATTTTTTAGATAACATTTTTGCCAATAACCAGTTAAAGCATAAGTATTTCCCGTTCCTTCTAAATATACTTCACCATCTCCTTGAAAGGTGTGATATCCATATGCACTCCCCATTGCTAAAGTTTCCTGATAAACCCCAGTACCTATTACTATAGTTTTATAATCTCCTGCTGCTTGGGCTGCTGTAATCGCAGCACCGATAGTTTTGAAGGGGGTATCGGGACTAGTACCAGCATTTGAATCATTTCCCCCTAATGCAGATACAAAATAATCTCCTGGATAATTAAAATGATTTGCCATATTATTTATTTTCTCTTATTAGTTTAGTTTCTGTAGCATGTATTGCATATTCACTTGGTTGTTTGTAGATAAATGAAGTTATAATTTTATAATTATATGTGTCATAAGATGTATCTATAAAAGTTTGAGTATTTCTTTTTGGGATATTTGAATTAGGACCTGGTGTAAATGATGATGAAATATCATTATTTTGCATAACTTCTTCACAAAAATCTAATGAACCTGAATATTCATTTGTATGGGGTTGATTGTATATATCTAATGATGTATCCATCTTTGACCCATTTGGTAGTGTAATTATTGCCATTTTATATCGTGTTTACTATAAATATTATGAAACTAGTATTTGTGTTATTAAACTAGCACTGTATTCCATAGTATATAATTTACTAACTCCATCTGACCCAGTCACACTAATTGAAAGGGGATTTCCATCTGCGAATGAACCTGAATAGAGTATGTTAGTTATTTGTTGGGTTCCCGCTTCATATGATTGGGTTACTTGAGTAACATTACTACCACTATATACTAAACTGGATGTTGTAAATAGAGTTCTTGATGAACCGTTAACGTTTAGTGATCCAGAAATATTTAATGATCCTGTTATTTGTTGGTTACCATTAAAACTATTTGATCCCGTAGTAGCATAACTTCCTGTTTTAGAGGTTAAATTAGAAATATCTGTTTTGTTTGTAGTAATCCTTGTACTAAAAGATGCACTTGATTCTGAGAAAGCTCCTGTAATAGATGTTTTTAATGCGTATGGAGATAAGTCTTGGTCTCCAGTATTAGTACCACTCAGATTAGATCCTGATATAGTGTTAGATACATTTAATGATCCTGTAATTTTAGCACTACCTGTTAATATAGTAGTACCTATTAATGTTTGAGTATCTGTTGTGTCATCCCCAAATATATTTGAACCCGAAGTTTGTATTGTAGATGCTGTTATAAAAGATGATGTTAAATGTACTACATTTAAAGATTGTACAGTTAATTTATCATTAGTAGAATCATATGTCATTCCTGCATCTGTAGATAATTGTCCTCCTGTTGTAGTAAATACTACTCGATTAGCAGTTAAAGATGATGTAATTGCTGTTATATTAGATTCATTTGTAGAAACTCTTGTACTAAATGATGAGCTAGGTGCATTAAATGCTCCTGAAATATCTGATGCAATTTGAGCTGAGCTAGAAAGTAATCCTGAGGAATTTAATGTTGATATCGCTGATTCATTAGTAGTAATTCTAGTACTTATACTTTGGGATGCAAAAGTACCTTCAAATACGTTAGTTAAGCCAGAGCCATCACCTATATAATGCCCAAATGATGAAGTTGAACTTGAATTTCCAGTTAATGATCCAGTTATTATAACATCTTGATGTAATGAGTTTATATATGAAGCTGTAAGAGCAAATGAGCTTGAAATTGATTCTAAAGCTGATCCTGATAGTGAGCCTGTAATTGATTGTGCTATTATTTTAGCACTTGAACTTATATTAGACGCTGTTATTGATGTTGTTAGCACCCCATCTGATCTTCCTATACCCGATGATATTTCTCCTGTTGGGGATAATTTAAAATTAGAAGCAATTATTGTTAAAGCGTCATTATTTGTATCTATTGTTAAAGGACTATTACCTTCTAAATAACTAAATGAACCTGATGTTGATGTTATATTTGAAGCTGTTAGGTTACCATTAAGTTTAATTGAACCTGAAACTAAAACTGATCCTGTAAAAGGTGTATCAAATCCTGCTCCTGGTATTCCTTGAGGACCAATAGGGCCTTGTGGGCCTTGTGAGGCAACATTTACTACTTTTGTTGTTTCTTGGGTTACATTTACCTTAGTAGATTTAGAGCTATCAGTAATAGTAATATTATTATCTATATTCTGGATAGTTACAGCATTAGCGCTGTTAGGGTTTATGTTTACATCACTCATTAGAAATATTTATTAAAAACTTCCTAAAGTTATATTTTTAGATAAAGTAACTACTCCTTCTAAAAGCCTTGTTACAACGGTACAATTTCCACTGCCCGAGGCTATTTCTAAATCATATAGGGCCCCATCAAAAGTTAATTGAGAAGAAGATACGGCAGAAATAAAAACACCAATAGACCCAGAAGCAATAGGTGTAGAAGCATCTATTCCACCAGAACCACTTAAATTTAATCCAGTACCACAAGGACCTAAACTTGAAGATAAAGTTAAAAATGTTGTAGTAGAACCAAATGTGGGTCTAAATTGCATTCTTGCCTGGTATCCTGATAAATCTATAGGGGTTGAATTTGAATCTTTGTATTGAACTGCAAAATCAACAGTAGCTCCTTGTTCTATTGTAAAATTATATTTTCCAGCTGCCATGTTTTTATTATAAATATTGAAAAAATAAGTTAAGACAAAAAAAGACCTGACTAAAAAGCCAGGTCTAATTTTGAACTTATGTTAAGTTTTTATTATACGTGATTTAACCCGCTAACAAATACTCTTCCGTAAAATTCTGGTCTGATCATCTTCTTAGCATATCTCGTTAATAGACCTTTTCTTGGTGTGAAAGTGTCTGGATCGTATACTAATGGAGTCATAATCAATGGAATGTAAGGAGCAAATACAGCACCTGTTTCTAGGAACTGGTTACCTCTATATCCCATAAGGATTGTACCTTCGGTCATGTATGGGTTTTTATAAACATCATATCTGCTGTTCATTTGTCCCATTTTCTGGATACCGAATGCAAATTTACCTTTTGAAGCATCACCATCAGCGTTTGAAGCAAATCCTGGGATTGATTCAATGATAGTAGCTACTGAAGGAGATATCACACAGAAATTAGCACCACCTCTAAGAGTTTTCTGGTGAATTTTGTTTGATACTTTTTGCATTTTAGTTCCTAATGTTTGGAACCATTGTCCTTGAGTATTGAAGAAATTTAAGTTATCATATCCTGTACCAGCAGCATTTAAACTATCGTTATTTTTAGCTGTCCAGTATTCATCAGCAGCTGATGCATCTTGGATTAACATATCTAAAATCTCTAAATCGATTTCTAATGAAATATATTCACTCATGATTGAAGTAAGCTCAGCTTCAGCATCTAGTGCTTGGTAAGCATTCAAATCTTGTGCGAATTCTGGTGTCCATTGTGCTTTTAACTTTCTAGTTTTAGCAACAATTGCTTCAGATTTCATTTTAACATCAATAGATGGGATCGCTAATGCGTCAGCAGCAGTAGATTCAGCATTTGGTCTACCTGCACCTGCAGCATCTTCGAAATCACCTCTGTTGTTGTCAGTTGGTTGTACGTTGTATTTTAATACTACTGTATCATTATCAGCAATAATACCTGCGACACCTACAGCACCTGATTGGATAAAATATACTCTATCTTGTCCAGCATCATACTCAGTATATTGAGGTAAAACTAAAGCAGCAGAAGCATCGTTAAAAGTACCATCAGCAGAAGCTGAAGCTAAAGCAAAAGCTCTAACACCTTTTTTATCTATCTCAAGACCAGATACATCAACAGAAATTGACTGGTAATTACCAGCTGCAACTGAAGCAGATAATTCTGAAGAATAATGTAATTGTTCCCATGAAGCCTCAGAATGTACTACTTCAGCACCAGTTAAGGAAGCTGAGAATTGGTTAATTGAATATCCAAATCTTCCAGCACCATATAAACCATCAGATGGATCTGCTCCATTTGCTGGGTTAGTGTTACCATACATAGAAGCTGGGCTTGTGTATGCGTTGCCTGGTCCACCGAAATTGTTGGATTTTGCTTGTCCATATTGGAAATCTAGGAAAAATACTAGACCTGAAGGTAGGTTCATTGGTTGAACAGAAACGAATTCTTTAGCAGCAATTTGCCCGAATACTTTTCTTACCAATGGTAAAGCAACACCTGCCCACTGAGCACCGGCACCTGGAGAAAAACTTCCCCCTGTTCCTGTAGTGTTTTGAGATTGCTCAACAACTAACTGCTTAGCTTGGTTCTCAAGAATCATACTCATGTTGTTCTTGTTAACTTCACCTAAACCTTCTAATAGTCCTGTTTTTTCCCACTTGTCTGCTAATCTAGCAGCATCGCTCTGAACACTCTTCCAGTTGTTCGCAGAGCTTTCTAAAAGTGAATTTAATTGACTCATTTTATTGTTTGTTTATTTATTATTAATTTATTTTAAACCTGCCAATTTTTGGAACCTTGCCACCATTGGATCGGTTTTTATAATTGGTTTTTTATTGTTAACATTTCCAGATACTCTTGAAGCAGCACCTAAAGATTCTTTAATTGGAGCTTTTTTAGTCTTTAAACCTTCGTTTAAAGTTTCAAATACCAATTTAGATTCTTTAACAGTACCAGCTTTATCAAAAGCACCTAATACTTTAACTTTTTGACTTTCAGTTAAGTTTTTAGCTTTGAAAATCTTGTTTGTGTAGAGTAATTTAGCATTAAGTAAATTAACTTCGTTTAAATCAGATTTTAAAGATTCGATTGTAGTGTAAGCTTCTGCTAGTTCGTCTTCTTTTAAACCTAATTTACTCATTAGTTTTGCAAGATCGTCTTTTACAGCTTTCTT
>Ga0181369_1000437_pt1 | contig 11793 bp, 7 predicted proteins | sample LowvirmetaG_8_FD_130088 | JGI IMG/M metagenome (GOLD analysis project Ga0181369, IMG submission 130088) | Marine viral communities from the Subarctic Pacific Ocean - Lowphox_04 viral metaG | ecosystem: Environmental > Aquatic > Marine > Oceanic | place: Subarctic Pacific Ocean | collected 2015-11-29 | reverse complement strand
GTAGACGCACCAGACTTAAAATCTGTTGAGAATTAATCTCGTGGGAGTTCAAGTCTCCCTACTCGCACTCAGGGGAAGGAGTTAGCCCCACTAGATGTAAAGTCACTCTGCGAGAAATGAAGATTATATGATAGGGTTTTCTTTGGTGAGTGAATAACATGAGGTTCCTGGTGGTGCAAGAACCTCTTTTTTATGAAAATAAATAAAACGACTTGCAGAGTTTTTATGTCGTCATTTAAGATAACTACAAAGCATTGTTGGTACAATGGCGAGAGAGAAATTGTAAAAATGTATTTTTTAGAAGGAATACCATTTACCTTCGACGAAATGCCTGAGGGCCATCTTTACGATAAAGATTTAGTGGAAGAAGCAAATAAACATTGGAGTTATGAAATAAAAGATGTGTATCAAGGATCTAATTACTTAATGATGGAAGAAATGCATCCTTGCTTTGACCCTATTAAAATTTCAAACGCAAAGGAATTGCCTGAGGATTTAATTCCATACTATGATGGGCAAGATCTAAGCGGATAAATAAAACATAGAAATCTAATAGTTGTCAGAATAAGATGCCTCTTAATAAGCTTGAGAATTTTATCAAGAATGCAGAAGGTCGCATTCTTTATGTAAATCCCAACGACCTTGACTCTACTGATGGTATTGAGAACCAAGGTAATTCGTTAACTAAACCTTTCAAGACCATTCAGAGAGCACTGATTGAGTCGGCAAGATTCTCTTATGTTGAAGGCAATGATAATGATATTACTGAAAAAACCACGATTCTTGTATTTCCAGGTGAGCATTTAATTGATAATAGACCAGGTTTTGCAATTAAATCTGATGGTGCAAACGCTATTGCTGTTCACCCTAATGGTAGCGAATTTAACGCTCAAGATAAATTAACTCTTACTCTTGACTCCAACTTTGACCTTACGCAGGAAGATAATATCCTGTATAAGTTTAACAGCGTCAATGGTGGTATTATCATCCCTCGTGGTACTTCTATTGTTGGTCTAGATTTGAGAAAGACCAAAGTTAGACCAAAATATGTTCCCAATCCAACAGATGTAAATGTACCAGGTAGTGCTATCTTTAGAATTACTGGTGCTTGTTACTTTTGGCAGTTTAGTTTCTTTGATGGTGATGAAACAGGATTAGTATATACTGATCCTTCAGACTTCTCAGTAAATAATCAATCAAAACCAACATTTTCTCACCATAAACTCACTTGCTTTGAATATGCCGATGGTGTGAATACTTTCGGTGCATATAATCTCACCGATCTTGATATGTATTATAGCAAACTTGCTAATGCATTTAATAGAGCATCTGATAGAGAAATTACAGAGAAGTTTCCAGGAAAACCTGGTGGATTTGCAAAGCAGCGTCCAGAATATGAAATTGTTGGCGCATTTGCTGCTGATCCAGTTACCATTTCATCTATTATTTCTGGTGATGGTTCAACACCTGGAACCATTGTTACTGTTATAACTCAGAGTGAGCATGGTTTAAATGCTGGAACTCCAATTAAGATTAAAAATATTAACGTCGCAGACTATAATATTTCAACAAAGGTCGCTCAAGTTCTTAGCGATACCAAATTTACATATTTCCTCCCATTTGTAAGAGCAAATCTTCCTGCTGGACCAGGTGCAGGTCTTGCTCCAGGTGCTGGAGCAGCAGTTATTTTTGAAACAGATACAGTATCTGGTGCATCTCCTTACATCTTTAACACTTCTCTACGCTCCGTCTATGGCATGCAGGGTATGCACGCCGATGGTTCTAAAGCGGATGGTTTCCGCTCAATGGTTGTAGCTCAGTTCACTGCTGTTTCACTTCAAAAAGATGATCGTGCATTTGTCAAATATAATAAAACAAATAGACAATGGAGTAGTGGTCTTAATGGTAATATAAAGGTTAAGGGTCAAGAACTTTCTGCAGGATCTTCGGCACTTAATAATGCTAATGTTTTACATCTAGATTCTGATGCAGTCTATAGGGATGGTTGGAAGACAACTCACATCAAGATGTCTAATGATGCGATTATTCAGGTCGTTTCAGTGTTTGCTATTGGTTTCCATAAGCACTTCGAATGTTTGAGTGGTGGTGACGCATCTATCACCAACTCAAACTCTAACTTTGGTCAGTTCTCACTGGCTTCAGATGGATTTAAGAAGAAAGCATTTTCTAAAGATGACAGAGGATTTGTAACTGGTGTTGTTACTCCCAGATCAATCACATCTCCTGAGACAGATGTTGAATGGGTTCAGTTTGATGGTAGTAAAATTTTTGCAGCAACACTTGATCAAAATGGTGTCGAGATCACACCTGCTTCAGATGCACAAAGACTTTATCTCTTAGGATATACATCTAAAGATATTCTACCACCTGCAATATCACAGGGTTATAGAATTGGTTGTAGATCTGGAGAAAGGATCTATCTTGACGATGATGGAGATTTTGCAGAAGTCTTAATGACTGATGTGATTCCAACTTCTACATCATCAAACACATGTACTGGTACTGATGTTGCTATAAAAACATATGAGGGTGTTGTAATTACGGTACCTTTAAATGATAATACTGGAAGAAAGACGATTTATAATACAACATCAAATCATAATTTACAGAATGGTGAGTCAATTCGTGTCTTTAGTGAAACTGGTGACCTCCCAGAAGGATTAGAAGAGGGTAAAGTTTATTATGCTGTTACAGCAAGTAAAAATACTGATAGAACTGATGGAATTTCTCTGACTGCTACTCAGTTCCAAATCGCATCATCAAAAACAAATGCTGATGCAACAAATCCAATTTATATTACAAGTTATTTTGGAGAACAAATCAGAGTAGAAAGTAGAGTCTCTAATAAAAAAGTTGGTGAAACTGGACACCCAATACAATATGATTATGTTGTAGGTAACTGGTTCATTTATGTAAAATCTGGTAGTTCTCTTAAGACATATCTTGACGGAATTGAGACTGACTCTGAGATTTCATACTTTAAGAGAGTTGAAGATGGAAGAAGTCTTGATGAAAAACTCTATAAACTCCGTTATGTTGTTCCTAAGGAGCTGGAAAATGCTAGAGATCCTGTTAGTGGATTCTCCCTTCAAGATTCTGGAAGTGTAAATGTAAGATCTGATAATGATTTTACCAAAACTACAATTTCAATTGGTTCAGATTCTGATAACAATATCACTGCTGGTGAATACGATTTTGATAGAAATCCAAGATACATTAGTACTTGTACTTATACTTCATCAACAAATACTAGTGCGTTTGTTGCAGCAAGAGATCATAATTTAAAAGTAAATGATATTGTTGTAATCAATGACGTAACCAGTACCACTAATACAAGTGGAGTAGATAATGTTGGTTTCAATGGATCATTTAAGGTTGTAAATACACCAGATTCTAAAACATTTACCGTTAATGATGTAGATATCTTCGGTACTACACATAATCCTGGAACTCCTACATTTGATGCTCTTAAGACTGAAAGTAAGTTCAATCCTACATTCAGTAGAAATGATGCCCAAGAAAATCTTTATGTCTATCGTGTAGAGGTTATTACTCCATACATTAAGGATATTCAAGATGGTATATTCTATCTTTATGTACTGAATGCTAATAATTCTATTTCACAACCCAGTGGAACATTTGAAGATGTTAAGTATAGTCAAAAAATTACTGACCTTTATCCACAGTTAGATAGAGATAATTTTGATGCTAACCCACCAGCAGCAGTATCTTACGCTAAGAGAACTCCTTTGGGTGAGGTTGTTACTAATGACCTGAAGAGAAGTATTACTAGAGAAACTACAGATAAGTTCTTTAAGACATTCTCTTATGGTAATGAAATTACTGCCGTATCTGATTCAGGAACTTCTGCAACTTTATCTGTTGCACAAGATCATGGATTGTCTGGTATTACCGGATTTGATAACAACACTTTACATACTGGTGACACCCATGTGGCGGTACCGCCGGCGGTGGGAGCTGAAACTTATTATAATGTAAGGTTGATTAATAATAATAATCAACCACCTACCGATCTTGAGGCACTCAATCTTGTTTGGGATGGTGCTACTGCATCATTAACTGTTACTGGTGGTTCTGTTAGTGATGTAACGATCACAGAATCAGGTTCTGGATATACTGATGGTGAGACTCTCTACTTTGATACAAGACAAATTGGGGGTACAATTGGAGATGCTAATATTACTATTAGTACTTCTAATGGTGATATTACCGAATCAACTAATGATTATATTCAGGTAACTGGTGTTGGTACTGCTACTGGTGGTTATTATAAGATTTCAACAACCAGCAATAAGAGAGAAATTGGTATTGCTAAAACTGCTGGAGACCCACAAATTAATCCTGGCGAATATGTAACAGTAGTTGGTAAAGTTGGTGCTATTTCTGACCACGAGTTTGATCCACCAGGTAGTAACAATAATAAATTCACATCATCAAATGGTGTAGGTGTTGTTGCTGGAAATAAAGTAAGACTTCTAGATTCTTCTAACAATAATCTAGGTGATTATATTATCAGCAGTGCAACTGCTACAACATTTACAATTAGTTCAACGACAACTGTCACTGGTGCTACTCAGTTTATGAAGCACGCATTGTCCGATAACAATGCAAGTGCTGATAATCTTGGAGAGAATATTGGAACTAGACTTCATACATTCTATGATAATCAAGTTTTATATACTACAGCTTCTGTTGGAGTTGCTGATGCTACAGTTCAGGTAGAAAATCCTATATCGTATAGTGACAATCAATCTGTAATTGAATCTAGATTCCCACTTGGTTCTTATATTCAGATTGATAATGAAATTATGAGAGTTAAGTCTAGTTCTCTAACTGGAAGTAATTTTGATAAGATTGAAGTCATTCGTGGTTCTATGGGAACCATCATTGAATCACATGCTCAAGATTCTTTAATTAAGAAGATTAAGTTAGCACCAATAGAACTTCGCAGACCTTCTATTCTTCGTGCATCTGGTCATACTTTTGAATATCTTGGATATGGTCCTGGTAACTACTCTACTGGTCTTCCACAGGTTCAAGTTAAGACTCTTAGTGAGAATGAAGAATTCCTTTCACAGTCTCAAGAAACTTCTTGTGGTACTGTTCTCTACACTGGTATGGACAGTGACGGTGACTTCTATATTGGAAACACTAAGTACTCTGCACAATCTGGTGAGCAAAAAACTTTTGACGTTCCAACTCCAACTGTAACTGGTGAAGATCCAAATAGACTCAGTGTTGTTTTTGATGAAGTTATTGTTAAGGAAAGAATCCTGGTTGAGGGTGGTAAGTCCAAACAAATTCTCTCACAGTTTGATGGTCCAGTAACCTTTAATGGTAAAGTAAGTTTTGATGAAACACTTGTTCTTAAAGGAGAACCTGAATCTCTTAGAACTAAAGGTAGAGTCCACATTCAATCAGTTGGTATTCCTAATGCATGTAGTGGTGCAGGAGCACAAGATGCTGCATTAAGAGTTGAAGGTGGTGCTGCTATTGGTGGCAATTTACTTGTTTGTGATGAAACAGATATTAATGGAACTCTGAATGTTCAAGGCATCTCTACATTCCAGACAGGTATTGTTCCTGATACTGATGAAGGTGCATATATTGGTACCACCAACAAACCATGGTCTGAAGCACATATTGACGAAATTGTAATTGGCGTAACTGCTAATACAGTTACCACTGCAACTGGTAATTTAATTCTTGATTCTGCTGGTGGAACTGTTGATATTAACGATCAACTAACAGTTTCTGGAATCACTATATTTGAAAGCACTCAAGGTAATACTTTAGGTAACGTAGATACTGGTGCTGTTCAAATTGATGGCGGTATGGGTATTGCTGAAAATCTGTCAGTTGGTGGTTCCCTTGATGTTAATGGTAATACAGCACTTGATGGAACATTAGTTGTTACTGATAATATTGATGTTGGTCTTAATACAATTACTGCAGCAACTTTTGAAGGTCAGGCAACTAATTCTGATAAAATTAAGACACAAAAGACTAGCACCAATTCTAATTTCTATGTTACATTTGTTGACTCAAATAACAATACTGCCGCCAATGAGGTAGTTTATACTGATTCTGGATTAAAGTATAATCCAAATACAGATATACTATCAGTTGATAAAGATATTATAGCATTTGCTTCTGATGAAAGATTAAAAACTAATATTTCTCCAATAACAGATGCACTCTTTAAGGTCAATTCATTAAATGGATTTACATATAAGTTTAATGAGATTGGTGAAAAACTTGGATTTAATCCGGATATTACTTATGCCGGTGTATCCGCACAGGAAGTTCAGAAAGTTCTTCCTGAAGTAGTTCATCCAGCACCAGTAGATGATAAATACATAACAGTTCAATATGATAAGGTTGTTCCACTTCTAATTGAAGCAATCAAGGAACTTAGTGATAAGGTTTCTTCTCTTGAAGAGAGACTAAATAACTAGAAAGACGCATCTAGAGATGGCGAATTATAACAAGCAGTTTAATTTTCGTAATGGTGTTCAGGTTGATAATAATAAATTTATAGTAAGTCCTACTGGTTTGGTCGGAATTGGAACAACTATTCCGACCGAAGCTTTAGAAATTGCTGATGGTGGAAATGTAAAAGTCTCTGGATTTCTTACAGCAACTAGTATATTTGCCCAATCATTGACCATCACTGGTGGTCAGGGAATCATCGTTAACGATGTAACCTCCGAGTCTATTGTTGGTGGTGGAGTTAGTATTAAGAGTGGTATCGTATCCGCGATGAACCCTTTAACAGGTATCGTAACTTATTATGGAGATGCTACATACCTTCAAGGGATGCCTACTTCTCAGTGGGTTGATATTGATGCTGGACTGGGTTATACAAGCATTTATGCCGCAGGAAACGTTGGTATAGCGACCGTAGATCCACGATTTACCTTTCAAGTTGGTGGTAATACAGATACTACAGTTGCAGGATTTTCATCTGGTGTAGGTATCAATTCTACTGGAGATGTTTTAATTACTGGTGTAACAACATCTGGAGAGTTTGTTGGTGGTGGATCTGGTATTACAGGAATAAATGCTGCTAATATTGCATCAGGGACTATTAGTGCTGATAGACTTCCTACTTTATCGGGAGGAAACATTCCAAGTAGTTTTGAAGTAACCGGTATAATCACCGCAGGTCTATTTAATGGAAATTTAGTTGGTACTGGTGTTTCTGCTGGTATCATAACTGCCACTACAGAATTCAAAGGATCTCTTACTGGTACAGCATCAACTGCATTAAGTTTATCAGGCACTCCAAATATTGAAGTTGATATTGCTACTGCTACAGAATTCAAAGGACCTCTTACTGGTACGGCAACAACAGCATCAAGTTTAACTGGAAGTCCAGATATTACAGTTAATGTTGCCACTGCCGCAACCGTTGTTTCTGGTATAGGTTCGTTTACTTCTATTGGTATTCAAACATCAGAACCATCTGCTGATTTACAAATTAGAAAAGAATCTGGTATTGCATTACTAGAAGTTATTTCTGATACTAATAGAGCTTCAATCAACATTGGAAATAGTGTTAATGCAGGAACCAACAGTGCATCAATTTTCTTTGGGTCTGATTCAGCGTTTGGTGTCTATAGTACTGAGCAGTCATTTAATATCACTAACCAAGATACTGGTAATTTAAATTACTTCTTAAACAATAGTGTTTCATCTGATTCTGGATTCCGCTGGCATAAAGGAGCAACTAATCTATTGATGTCTCTAACCGGTGATGGTCACTTAGGGATTGGTAAAACAGATCCAGAACATTACTTAGATGTTCAGGGCATTTCTACATTCACTGGTAATGCATATTTTGTTGATGATGTAACTATTGAAGGGATCCTTACTATTGGAAGTTTAGCAGCAGATGTTACTGGAGATTTAATTGGTAATGTAAATACAACTACAGGAATTTCTACATTCAATGATATAAAAGCCAGTAGTGTTGGTATTGGTACCACAATTACTAGAGGTGTACTAGATCTTAAAGATGCTGGTGATGGATTTAATAATTTTGTATTGGTACCTGGAATAACTGCATCAGTAAGAAATTCTTTATCACCAATTGTTGAAGGTGCATTAATATATAATAAAGGAAGTAAACGATTAGAACTTTATGATGGAAATGGGTGGGTAGGTATAGCAACGGAGGTATAAAATGGCACTTCAATCATCAGGCAACTCAATCTCATTTAGTAATATAGAAGCAGAATTTGGTAATACTGGTCCAAGTAGAAATATAGGTAAGTATAGAGTCAAGGAAACAGTTGGTGGAATGTCCAATTTACCTCTAGATGAGGGTATTCCACAATCAGGTACAATTAGATTTAGTGATTTTTATGGTAAACAATTAAATATTATTGTTTCTTATACTAGTAATGAAATTTTATATCGCCCAAGTACTGGAAAATACAAATATAACAATAATCGTGGTGTAACTGTAATAGGTGGTTTTAGGTCTAAACCTAGCAGCAGTTCAGGATCTAGAATTACATTGCACGTTCATCCCAATACAATAATAGGATCTTCAAATAATAGTCAAAAGCACTGTGCTTTGAGAACTGGCAGTGGTTGGCCACAATCAACGGAATTGGAGATAAACATAGGTAAAAATGCTGTAATTTCTGGTGCAGGTGGATATGGTGGAAAGGGTGGAAAACCAGATGGAAAAATAGATAATCATGATGAAGCTGGAGGTTTTGATGGAGGCAAGGGGTCAAGTGCTATTGGTATACAATATGAGGTTGATAAAATAGTAATTCAAGATGGAGCCGTTGTTCGGGCTGGTTGTGGCGGTGGCGGTGGTGGCGGTGGCGCTGCTGGCGAACTTGAGAATTCGGATGAAAGAGTCGGTGGCGGCGGCGGCGGCGGCGGACAAGGTATTCCCGCAGGTGTTTTTGGAGAAGCAGGCAGTGACTTAAATACTGGTGGAGAGGGTTCTACAGCCTACGGTAATGTTGAGGAACAACCACAAGATGGTCAATATGGAAGTAGTGATAGTGGAGGAAATGGTGGTAATGGAGGGCGAAATAATGAAGGAAATTCTGAAGATTCAGCACAAAGCGGAGGCGGCGGTGGCGGCGGCGGATTTGGTAATGATGAAGTTGGTGAAGGTGGTAGCGGACTCAATGGATCTGATGGTGGTCAAGATGGATCCAGATCCACCAATGGTGATGGATCCATCACCATTGGTGATGGTGGAAATGGTGGAAAGGGTGAAGCTGAAGGAACCGGTCAACAACGAGGACCAGGCGGATCAGGCGGAGAAGTTGGTTATGCCATAGTAAGAGAACAAAGTGGTTATATTAGTTCTAGTGAAATCACAGGAAATGGAAATTATCAAGGTTCTATTAGTACAGGGGAAGTGAACTAGATTTGGTTAAATAGTAAAAATTATTGACTTTTATGTTATGAAATCTGAGAGTTTATCTGCAATAGCAAACGAGTATCCTTTTCCACATTTAATTATTGATAACTTCTATAATGAAGAAGAACTAGAATTAATTTGGGAAGAACTCAATTATTATACAAAGCCAGGAAAATTATTTGAAGCAGAGAATTATGGTGGTGTTGTAGGATATACATCTGCTAAAGCAATCGTACTAGATTCGGTTTACAGAAATTTTAGTAAAAGTGATGGTAATAATTATAGACCTTTATCAAATATTTTAACAGTTAACCGCAAATTATTCAAGTCTGGTGTTCTAGATGTATTCTCTGAAATACATGATTGTTGCATTTTAGCAAATCAATCTAACAATGATGTTACAAAAGTAAGATACTATCATAATGGTGATTCATATGATCCACATACAGATAGACCATTCCATTTTTTAGCATTTTCATATTTTTATAAAGAACCAAAGAAATTTGAAGGTGGTGAGTTGTATTTTCCAAGATATGATTATGAAGTTTCTTGTGATAATAATTCTATGATTATCTTTCCTGGATGGGTTGAGCATGGAGTCAAAGAAGTCAAAATAGATGACTCTGACTATTTTGATGGATATGGTAGATATGCTATCACATCATTCTTTGGAAATAAACAAAAAGATAAGTCTTGACAACTTAGCGAAATACAAGTAGACTCTGTTTGTTGCTTTTGAAGGGATGGCTTTAGCTTACAATATATTTCCAGTTACAATATACAAAACTAGAATAGAAGATAATAATTTTCTAAAAGAAAAGATTGTTTCTGGTGTAGAGAAAGCATTACCTGAACTAGATTCTCCTGAAGACTGGGCAACAGATAATCTTAAGACTTCTTTTGAAGGTGAACCAAAAGGAAAAGAAGTTCTTATTGGAAAGAATAATATCTTATTAAAAGAAAAATATAGTAATGCACTTTCAGAGATTTTTGATAGAGAAATCACTTGGGAAATTGTTGATGATATTTGGTATAACTATTACGAGAAAGGTTCATATCAAGAATTACACGAACACATATCAGATCCTTTTCAAAAGATTCACTTCTCTTGTATTCACTATTTGTCTTATGATAAAGATGTGCATACACCAGCAGAGTTCCATGACCCTATTTCATCTATAAGAGCACATAGCTTGACTCTAGATAAAGATTTTGTAGGTGATTTTTTTATTTCGCAAGTAGAAGAAGGAGACTTAATTATGTTTCCATCGTATCTAGAACATAGAGTTCTTCCACAAAAAGTATCTGATATCCCAAGGATTACGCTCTCATTTAACTTTAGATTGTTGAGATATGGTTGAAGTATTTGATAATTTTTTATCCGAAGATGATTGTTATTCAGTAATAAATTATTGTAAAATGTCTTCATATTCCTATGGAGAATATGATTATCCTGGTGCAATACCTACAGGAATGGTTCATGAGATTGATGAGACAAGTGAGATTTACAAATTATTTCAGTTTAAGACTGAGAATCTTGTAAATGATTATTCTTTGAGTAGAATGTATGTGAATTGCTTTGCTCCTAGTGAGAATCCAAATTTTCATGTTGATGGTTCTCATGGTGTTACATTCTTATTCTATGCTAACGAAGAATGGAGTATAGAAATGCACGGAGAAACCCAATTTTTGATTGATGATCAAATTACAGGAGTTCTTCCTTATCCTAATAGAATGATAAAATTTGATGCTGATATATTGCATCGCGCTACATCGTTCAGGGACAGGCACCGATTCACCCTAGCGGTCAAGTACAGTTGATGAACCGTCCACTGGGTTGTCTGGGGGGCGGTTCTCTGCTATAATTAGTCCATACTGAACAGGACACCCGATTGACCATCACCCTTCGCCCACATCAGCAAGACGCTTGCGATGCTATGCTGGCGCACGATAAAGGCACTATTGTGATTCCCACGGGTGGTGGCAAAACTATTTGTATGATTCAGGATTATCTGAATCGGAATGGTACTAGCACTGTTGTTGTTGTTGCTCCTCGTATTCTCCTTGCAAAACAACTTTGTAAGGAGTTTCTTGACGTGGTTTCTAACAATCAACTTCATGTGATGCACGTTCACAGTGGTGATACTGAGTTCTTCGGCACTACTAAAGCAATGCAGATTCAGTTGTTCAATAACACTGCTCGGGCTGCAGGTGAGTCTTGTATCATCTTTACGACTTATCATTCGTTGGAGAAGATTGTTCAGTCTGGTATTGATGTAGACACTATCTACTTTGATGAAGCGCACAACTCTGTTCAGCGTAACTTCTTTGTTCCTACTGAATTTTACAGTAGG
>Ga0181369_1000436_pt1 | contig 11793 bp, 10 predicted proteins | sample LowvirmetaG_8_FD_130088 | JGI IMG/M metagenome (GOLD analysis project Ga0181369, IMG submission 130088) | Marine viral communities from the Subarctic Pacific Ocean - Lowphox_04 viral metaG | ecosystem: Environmental > Aquatic > Marine > Oceanic | place: Subarctic Pacific Ocean | collected... | reverse complement strand
GGAATCATTCCGTCTTGTATTAGATATAAAAGAAACTCTATCTCTTGTCTGTCCAACTTTAACGAAGGTATTTCTTTTGAAACACCCTCGTTTTTTTGTTGATTTGATAATCTTAGTTCTTTTGCTTCTTTACTATCTATTATTCCCATATAAACCTTTATTAATCATTTACTTGGGATTATTCTACATAAATGTAGATTTCATTAGATTCAACTCTAATGTTACCATTCTTTTGGTATGCAGATACATCAGATGTTACTACTGATGATACATAAGCGTCTGGTACTACTGCTGTTGCAGTATCACCGAGTTTAGTTCCGATTTGGAAACCCCAACGAGCTGCTGAGTCGTCCCATGCAAATGCACTACCACTAAATCCTGTTTCTGTTTGAACAATTAAACCACCATCACCTGTTGCTGAACCACTATTTAGTAAGATAAATCTATCCTCAACCACTAAGTTTGTTGTGTTTAATATTGTTTGTGTTCCATTTACAGTTAAATTACCTGAAAGTGTCAAGTTTGTAAATGTTGGTGAATCACCTGAACCGATTGCCTGTCCAATAGCGATATCATTTGCATTTACGGTAACACCCGTTCCTGCTCCGACTGCTAATGCAGAACCTCCACCACCAGTTAAACCATTACCAGCAACTGCGGCTGCTAATGCGTCAGCGTCAACTCCTCCGTCTTTAATGGATATTGTTCTCGCTCCACTTCCGTCAAATGTTGTTCCACTATTTAATGCGATAGTAGCGTTATCAACGGTAAGTGCGTTAGGAACTTTCAATACTGATAATGTATCACTTGATAGTTCTATTGTTGATGTGTCTGCTGCATTTGTGTTTAACATTGTTCCTTCTACGGAATCTGCTGCTATTGTTACTGCACCATCATTTGCTAATGTTATATCACCACTAACTGCTACTGAATTGATATCTGTTCCATCTCCGACCAATATCTTTCCGTCGCCTTTAGCGTCTAAATCAGTAGGTGCGTTTGAACCACCACCAACTTTAACACTACCTTGTGCGATGTTTGCTAACATCGAATTTTCTACCGAGTCGGCTGCTATTGTTAAAGCACCACCTGCTGCGATTGTTGCGTCCCCTGATACTGCTCCGAAAATCGTGTCTTCAAAATTACTAAATGTAATTTTTGATTCGGTCCCAGAATCTGAGAAAATAAGTAAGTCTGTTTGTGCTATTGATGCTGCACTTAATGAATCAATATCAACTGCTGCTGTTACTCCGGTTAAACTTGAACCATCACCTGCGTAAGAACCTGTGAAAGAACCTGTAATGTGTGAATCTGCTACTTCACTGGCATTTGTTAAATTATCTACGGTTGCATTACCTGTATTTAAGGTAGATGTTCCGTTGTCAATGTTTCCAAAACCACTTGAGATTGCTCCACTATTAAGTGTTCCTACGGTTACCAGTGAACTGGCTGCTGTTAAGTTACCAAGAGTATCAATAGCAGATTCAATTGTTGCTTCTGTTGTTGCGTCAAGAGCGTCAATATTGTTTAAAGATGTTGTGTTTCCACCTGAAAAAATTGATGTTGTTCCTAATGTAATATCACCACCAGAAACTGTTAGGTCTCCAGCTGTTATGATACCACCACTAGCGGTAACTTCATTTAAATTGGCTTTTGAACCACTAACAATGACTTTTTTCCAACTTGCCATTTTTATTCTCCTAAGATTATCTCTATTTGTTAATTAATTCTTAAAGTAGTTTGTCTACTTTTTCTAATTATAAATATTAAGTTTAAAAGTTTTATTATTCAAAACCTAAGTAAAAATCACTACCACTATACATTAATCCACCTTCTTGTGCGGTTGGTGATGTGGTTTGTTCTTTTAATACGATTGAACCTGTAAATCTACTTATGTCTGTTACGAAAAGGTTTGTGATTGTAGCTTGTCCACCCTCAGATACATCTAAGTTTTGAAATGAACCACTATTATATGGTAGTGTAGAACTACCTACATTATAAAGATTGGCGGCATCTGGAATTAATGAACCACTCACAACATCTATACTTGCCGTTGTAAATGTCATTAATTCTGCTAATTGTTTTGATTTTGTTTTTGCCATAGTGTTCTCTTATATATAAATATCTAACTATTAAATTTACCGAACCCAATTACCTCATCTTGTGAAGATAATGTGTATCCCAAGGAGTTGGTATCCAATCTTAATTCCAGGTTTGTTGATGTTTTTTGAGAAATAGTCAAAGCATCATTCTCAATTAACATACCATTAATAAAAAACATAAAATCATTTTCAGTAGTTCCTGTAACACCAATGGGTGCTGATGCCGTAATAGCATTAAAACTTGAAGTAGAACTATTAACAAAACTACCAGTATGAACAAATGACTTTCTTAAATAATTTATATCTTGTGATTGTCCTGATAGGAATTCGTATGCTGCATATTCTGTTACCAAAGATGTTTGACTTTGGTCTACTACTTCTGTATCATTAGAAATTTCTGTAATGGTGTTAGAACCATTTAACTTAATTGAACCCGTTGTATCTAAACTACCTGTAAAAAATTGTTTTTGTGATAAACTCTCACCAAATCTCGTGCTACCGGTTACAATTGATTGTGTAACTTGTGATGAACCCGTGATTAAATTAGGGGTAATTACATTATTTGTGTATACTAAGTTTCCTATTGTGGTTAAGTTTTCTGCGTTTTCAACTTTTTGTAAAAAGTTAACATCACCTACAATTTTACCATCACTAAAAACCAATACATTTGAACCTGTTCCAACAGTCAAACTATCACTACTTAAAATAACATTATTAAACTGAACATTAGAACTCGTTGATACTGATTGTCCAATGGATACTTGAACATTAGATGTATTGGTTCCGTCTATTACTTGTGTTCCGGTTATACCATTTCTTGTTAAAGTTACCCCAGTTCCTTGTTCAAGTGTAAGTGGTTTATTAAATTTAAATAATATATCTGACATTATGAATTAAACTTACCGATTCCTAATATTTCGTCATCGGATTCTAATTCATATCCTATTGAATCGGTGTCTACCTTTAATAAAAATTCTGTGTTATTTTTTTGTTCTATTGAGATTGCGTCGTGTTCCATATATTGTCCATTGACAAAAAACACGAAGTCATTTTCACTTGTTGATGTCATACCTGTTGGTGCTGATGCGGTTATTGCATTAAAACTTGCTGTATTTGAACCACTTATTCCGGCTGATGACTTGTAAAAGTTTTTTCTTAAATATGCGGTATCATCTGATGACACACTACTCGTAACTGAAGTATTTGCCAATACATATTCCGTTACTAATGCGGTTTGACTTGCGTCTGTTAGTGTGGTATCATTTGATATTTCGTTTATTGAGTATCCATTTAATTTTAATGAACCCGTAATATCAACTGAACCTGTAAATTCGTGATTATCATCTAAGGTATCTCCAAATTGATTTGAACCTGTGGAGTAATCTATGGAACGAGTAGTTGCTTGGGTAATTGAAATATCTGCAATCAAACTTCCCGTAACAACAACACTACCAGAAACATTTAAACTACCTGTAATTGTTGTGGAACCCGTAATCTCTATTGTTCCGTCAGAACTACTAATGTTTCCGTCTGTTATAACGGTTGTTCCTGTTCCTATTTGGACTGAATTGGCAGTTAGTGTATTGAACTGAACATTGGAAGTAGTAGAAATATCCTGTGGTAAAGAGAATACTTGTGTTAAATCACTTGAACCATCATAACTTACACCATTATTAGAAATAGTTATACCAGTTCCTTGTTCCAATACCAATCCATTTGAAACTGATAATGAATATATATCTTTTGTAGAACCACCTTCTACTGCTGAATTATCACCCAATGAAACCTGTCCAGTTTCATCTACCAATGTAGTATCGGTATTTTCCTTTACAACAATTTTCTTTGGTGCGAAATACTTTTCTGTTGTGGTTTTACCATTAAATGTTTCTGGTAAAATGTATCCATATAGATTTACACTAAAAGTAGTTTTGATTAACCTTTCTCCGTCTATTTCACTCGCATCTGAAAAACTTTCCACACGAGTTCTAAATCTCATCTTACCTGGTTCGCCCCAATAAGAACCATCAGAGTAGTTAATCTTTTCAACAATTCTATTCATCTGGTCAATATAAGATGTCCAAATAATAAACTCATATGTTAGAGTTACATAGTCCGGCATTGCTACATTATAATATTCTTTGTTTGGTGATAGATTTCTTAATACCGAAAACTTATCATATCTATTAGACTGACTATATTTTTTTTGAAATGTATAGAATAACTTTGGGTCATTAGCATCTAACTTATCTATTGGTATGTTTTCATTCCTTTCCATACCCGTTCTTTTAAATACTATCAAGGGAACAACTACTTGTCTTTTTTTGTCTCGTAAATATCCTTGTTTAGAAACTTGAGTCCACCTTTCTGGTGATGCGTAAATACAAGGAACTTTTACCTTTTCTTTATTGACTTCAACTTCTGGTTTAATCACTTCATTGAAGTAATACATAATAGCAGAGTCCATATCCATAATACCGACTGATATGTTCTTTACATCATCACGAACTGCCTGTGAACTACGACTAACCTGTTCTCCACGATTAAAACTAATTCGTTGACTTCTTGGTATTGGTTTTTGTCTTGCCATTAGAATCCTCTATATTCTTCTAAGTTTGTGGTTGGTGTTCTTGTTAAATGTGCTTGAACCACGATTGAGTGTGATTTGGTTGGGTCTCCACCAACTAATTGATTTTCATTGTATGTATTGACTTCAAAATAACCCTCATTCCATTGTAATATATCACCAATGTCTGGTTTTAAATCTACCTCAACAAGATATGCTCTTTGAAATGCAAATGAAACATTTTGTTTGTTGTCTGCACCAAACTCATTGATTGTAAAGTCAAAATCTTCGGCATCAACAATACACGGAAGTTTTACGCCTTGTTTGTAAGTCTTACCTTGTGATGCTTCACCATACATATTAGTATCGGTGTCATATACTGAAGTTCTATAAAGAATTACAAACTGGTCTATAATTCCGCAATCATCAATGTTTGGTTCACCTAAAAGTTCTTTATTGATCTTTTCAAAGGTTGCCAAATCTTTATTTCCATAAAATCTTTGTGGCATTTGTTTATCCTATATAGATTGGGTAAGGAACTTTCTTCAAAGTATCTTGTTGTGCTTCATTTTCATCTCTCTGAGCTTCAAATAGTGCCTTACGACTTGTTTGTTCTAAATTTTCTCTTAGTTGTTCTATTAATTGTTCTTTTTCTGCGGATGCTTCTGCTCTTAGAGTATCTCCATCAAGTGAAACTTCTGCGTTTGGAATTGGAATACTACCATACTTAGAACGAACAATACCTAACAACTCTTTTGATAATGCTAAACAATACTTTCTTATCCATTGTTTACCTACATCATTGATGTTTGAGTATTTCATAAAGTCATAATTTACATTTGAGTAATCAGATACTATTGTATCATCACTTGAACCACTAAATCGTGTTTTTAAAGGATTATCTCTATCTTCTGTTAAAATATAATCTATCCACATTGAACCTGATGTTGTTGGTGGTGGGAAAATGGTCATTTGATTATTTTTAATATCAAAAGAATATTGTGATTTTCTAATCTGGTCGTTAAATTCAATTGCTTGTATTCTAAGTAAATCCGCATACATTGGTTGTAATACGAAAGTAATCGCTGGTGAATAACTTCCAAATCCAAATCCGTCCAACATATTGTAAGTTCCAAATCCTGTTGACGCATAAGGGTCAAAGTATCTTGTTACTGCTGGTCTTGATTCATAGTAAACTCTTTTAACTTCTATTGATGCTCCACTATGACTTGCTTCTGCTACAACACTATTTAAATCATAAGTTTGACTACCAGAGTTTACTGATACTGCGGTTTTTCTATATTCAACATTACCACCAACTTGTGCTTCTGAACCATATTCTTCTGCTATGTAAATGTTTTCAGAAAGACCTGATTTAATTCGTTTATGAGTAAAGTTCGAACTTGTTGGTTGTCCTTTTAAGTGTAATAAGTTATCACGAATATTGAATTGATTAACTTGTGCACCATATTCGGATATAGATTCCTCAAAACAAGCATAAAATTGTTTGTCTTGTAATTCTATATCCATAATTGGATATCCAAGTCTTTGAGCACACCAGTCTGCTACTTTTGGTGCTTCAAGTTGAAATTCAAGGTCATTGTCATACAACTCAAATGGTGTATTACCGACAACACTTGACCCACTCCCTGGCCATATTGGTTCTTGAGCCATTAAAATTCTCCTATTAATAGTCTATTTGTATACATTAATAAATATAACAAGATTATAATTTATTCTTTATCTCGTCTATTTGTTTTTGTTGTTCTTTGATACCTTCAATCAATAGTGCTATGATTTTTTCATACTTTACTGCTTTGTATCCAGTATCTCTTGTGGTGACTAATTCTGGCATTACATATTCAATCTCTTGTGCTATAACACCAATGTCGTGTCCGTCGTATGTTGATTGGTTATCATTCCAATCAAATTCATACCCACCAATAGATTTAATCTTTTCTATTGGATTTGAAATCTTTATAATATTGTCTTTTAATCTTTTGTCTGATGAATAGAATGCGATAACATCACCACTAAATCTACCCTCAGAACCTGAAATGTTTCCTGATGCTGAAATGTGTGTGACTTCTAATACATTTCCGTCAAATGTTAAATTTGCTTCTGCATTAAATGCGTCTGTTCCGGTTGCAGTCAATACTCTATTATCAACACCATTGGACATAAAGTCCGATACATCAACACTAAATTCTCCACTTGATAAATCTAAACCTGTTCCTGCTGTGAAACTACCTGATATATCAGATGCTATTTGTGCTGAACTGCTAACTAAAGTGTTGGATAATTCTGTTTCAGCAGTTGTAATTCTTGTTGAAAAACTTGAACTTGGTGCGGTAAATGAACCAGAAATATCAGATGCTATTTGTGCTGAACTACTAATTAGAGTATTACCAAGTTCAGTTTCTGAAGTAGTAATTCTTGTTGAAAAACTTGAGCTGGCAGCTGTGAAAGAACCACTAATATCTGATGCTATCTGAGCTGAACTTGATAATGCCCCACTAAATATTCCATAAAAATTTGGTGCTCTAAAATCTACACTTGATGTAATTGATGTATCTGAATGTCTATAATGTAAGTTTGCTATGGTTCCACCTAAACCAAAATCTATACCACCCCCGTCTAATTGAGCAGAAGTAGTGCTACCACTACCGATTGTAATGTTTTTATCTCCAATGTTTAGAGTTGCGGAATCTATTGATGTAGTTGTTCCTGAAACATCTAAATTACCACCCACATTTACATTACCGGTTGTCGTTACACTTCCGAAGTTTACATTATCAGTTGTTCCAACTCTTTGGTTTCCAAATGAACCACTAATATCTGATGCGATTTGTGCTGAAGATGAGACTAATGTATTAGATAACTCTGTTTCAGCAGTTGTAATTCTTGTAGAAAAACTACCACTATCGGTTTGTAAATTTGTTATGTTGGTTTCATCTGTGGTTAATCTTGTGGATAAACTACTACTCAAAGAGTTTGATGAACCTGAAATATCCGATGCTATTTGAGCACTACTACTGATTATGGTATTTCCTAATTCACTTTCGGTTGTTGTGATTCTTGTAGAAAAGCTACCACTATCGGTTTGTAAATTTGTTATGTTGGTTTCGTCTGTTGTTAGACGGGTTGATAACGAACCACTTAAACTTGTAAAAGAACCACTAATGTCTGATGAGATTTGGGCACTACTACTGATTAAAGTATTACCGAGTTCTGATTCTGCTGTGGATAATCTTGTCGATATAGAAGAACTTTCTGCACTACCACTAAATCCACTTATACCTTGTGGACCTTGTGCACCGGTATCACCCGTATCTCCTTTTATACCCTGTGGACCTTGTGCAGAAACACTAACTACTGATGTTGTATCATTAGATATAGTTATGGTTTTTTGGTCCTTGGTTATTGAGACCGACTTATTGTCAACCGTAGTTGAAATTGTGTTCGGTGTATCTGGTTTAATCGTTATTGCCACGATTTAGTCTCCTAATATGAACCTGTTGTGACTTCTTTAGATAAAGTAATTTTTCCTTCAATTAGTCTTGTAACAACCGGACAACTACCACCACTACCAGAAACAATTTCTAAATCATATGATGCTTCTGTAAAATCTAATGCTGATGATGAAACCGAACTAATATATATTCCGATACTTCCTGATGTTAGGGGTTTTGATGCTCCTAATCCACCTGAACCACTTAAGTTCAATCCTGTTCCACACGGACCAAGACTTGAAGATAAAGTTAAATATGATGTATCTTCTCCTGGTGTTGCTCTTAAATCCATACGAGCAGTATAACCTGATATGTCTATTGGGGTTCCTGTTGAATCCTTATAAACTATTTCGAAGTCTGTTGTTGCTCCTTGTTCAATAGTGAAATTGTATTTTCCTGCTGCCATAGAATAATCCTTATTGTAAATGTATTTTATCAATAATAAATATCAGTTTTAGAAGTTTTAGAAAAAAATACTTGACTTTTACATTTTTTCTTTGTATATTATAATGTAATAATGGTTAAAGGTGGAAACTTAATATAGAAATGAAAAACCCCCGAAAAAATCGGGGGTTTTTCTTATCTGTTATCAATTTCTAATAATTAAAAATTATTATACTTTATCTACATCTGCTACGACAACCTTACCATAGAATTCTGGACGAACCATCTTCTTAGCGTATCTTGTCATCACACCTTTTCTTGGTGTGAAGTTTTTAGGGTCGTAAACAAGTGGTGTCATAATTAACGGAACATATGGTGAATAAACCGCACCAGTTTCTAAGAAGTTTGCACCTCTGAAACCGACAAGTATGTTATTTTCTAACATATATGGGTTTTTATACACTGTATATCTGTTATTGATTGCACCAACTTTTTGAACGCCCATTGCGAACTGGTTAGTTGTTGCGTCACCATCTGCTGATGTTGCGTATCCAGGAATTGACTCTAAGATTGTTGCTGTCTCAGGACTTACAACGATGAAGTTTGCTCCACCTCTTAGTGTTTTCTGATGAATTGCATTACTTACTGACTGAATTTTGTTTCCAAGTGTTTGGAACCAAGTTCCTTTAGTGTATGCGTTTGATTCACCTGATGATTGTGCGAACAATGATGTTGCTGAATCGTATTCATATCCTGGTCTTGCTGACCATTTTTCTGTTTTAGCTGAAGCACCTGCCATCAACATATCAAGAATTTCTAAGTCAATTTCCATTGAAATATACTCACTTAATAGTGATGTTAGTTCTGCTTCTGCGTCAACTGAATGATATGCATTTAAGTCTTGTGCAAGTTCTGGAGTCCAGACTGCTTTTAACTTACGAGTTTTCGCGATTATCGGAATACTCTTTAATGCGATATCAAGTTCTGGTATACCGATATCTGTTTCGGCGTTTGCGTTAAAGCCTGCTTCATCTTGTTCAAAATCAGTTCTGCTGTAATCTGTAGCTGGTTGTTTGTGATATTTCACTTTTAATGCACCTGGTGCACCTGCTAATGATTTTTTAGTGATGAAACTGATTTGTGTTTTTGCTGCATTTACTTTTGTGTATGCAGGGAAAAACTCATCAAATCCAGAACCTGAGATAGAGAATGCTCTAACTCCGTCTAAATCTGCTGTTGTGAACGAGTCCACTGATGTAGTGATTTTTACCAAACCATCATTTGCTGCGTTACCTAATGCAACGGAAGCTGATAATGTTGGTTCAAAGTCAACATCTTCCCAAGAAACACTACCTGATGTATATGTTCCTGATGCTACTGCTGATGCGTGTAGTGCTATTGCGCTAGTTTCTGCGTCATTAATAGAATACCCGAATTTACCTGCTCCATATAGTCCACCACTTGCGTCTAAATTTGAACCTGATGTATTACCATATACATCTGCTCCATCTGTATGTAGACCTGTTTGTGCTGAGCCATATTTAAAGTCAAGGTAAAAAATAAGACCTGATGGTAGGTTCATTGGTTGAACACTAACAAAGTCTTGTGCTGCTAACTCACCAAAAATTCTACGAACTAATGGTAATGCTACACCTGACCATTCCTCAGAATTTGCTGATGCTCCTGTTGCCGATGCTTCGTTAATAAGTTGTGAAGCTTGGTTTTCAAGAAGAACTGCCATTCCGTGGACTTTAGTCTCATCTTCAAGACCTTCTAAAAGGCCTGTTGGTTCCCATTTTGACACTAACTGACGAGTTTGCTCAAGAAGTTGTCTTTGTGGATTATATCCGTCCATCAACTTTTCGATTGAATTTAATTTACTCATTTTTTAGTCTCCTAACTATTAAAGTATGTTTGCTAATTTCTTGAATCTATTTTTCATTTCTTGTCCTTCTGACAATACCTCTTTTACTGGTTTTGTAGAACGAACTACTTTTGAACTTGAACCTTTTGACTCAACTATTTTACTTGTAGGTCTTTTAAATGATTCTGCTAATGTAGCATATACCAATTTAACTTCTCTTAAGTTAGTAGTTCTGTCAAATGTTTCAACAACTTTTAACTTCTGGTTGTTGTTTAGTCCGAATGCTCTAAATAGTTTGTTTGAGAACAATAATTTAGCGTTCAAGAGATTAACTTCGTTTAAGTTTTTTCTCATAAAGTTAACTACTTTACGATACTCTTTGATTTCTTTTTGAAGTGATTCTACTTCTGCGTCTTTATCTTCTTCTTCCTCTTCTTCAGTAAGTGCTTTAAGAACTTCGTCTAAGTCAAGGTCTTCTGTTAAGTCGTCAACAACTTCTGTGTTGTCGTCTTCTTTACCTGATTCTTTATCAGAACCTTCACCTTCTGGTCCTTGTGCACCTGTTTTTGAAGAATCGTTAGCTTCTGGATTAACCTTATTATCAGATTTTCCGATATCAGATGATACATCATTTTCTTCAACTTTTTCTTCTTCATCTTTGTCAGATTTTTCAGATTCGTCAATTTCTTTATCATCTTCTACTTCTTCATCTTCATTTAGGTCTGCTTCTAATTCAGCAAGAACTGAATTAAGGTCAAGGTCGTCTTCGTCTTCCATTTCCTCTTCTTCATTTCTTTCTTCACTGTCTTCGATTTCTTCTCCGTCTTCCATTTCTTCACCTTCTTCAGGTGCGTCCATATCGTGGTCGTCTTCGATTTCAGATTCGTTTCTTTCTTCTCCGTCTTCTACATCGTGGTCATCTTCCATTTCTTCACCTTCTTCAGGTGCGTCCATTTCATCTGCTTCCATTTCGTGGTCGTCTTCGATTTCAGATTCGTTTCTTTCTTCTCCGTCTTCCATTTCTTCACCTTCTTCAGGTGCGTCCATATCGTGGTCGTCTTCGATTTCAGATTCAGTTGCTATTTTTTTAGATAGCATAGATTGTAAACGCGGTGTGAATGCCTCTTCAAGTGCTATTTTTGCATTTGCAAGTGCTGTTTCTCTAACGGCCTTAGCATCTGCAATAGCTTCTCTTAGTAAATCATCCATTTGTTTATCTCCATTGGATTCAATATAGTTATTAAGAACTATAATATAGTTTTATTGATTTACACTATATGATTGTATGAATATACGATAGTGTATTTAGTTTCGTATATATAAATATAACGAACTGAGAAAATATACACACTTTGTGTGAATTATTCT
>Ga0181369_1000434_pt1 | contig 11813 bp, 19 predicted proteins | sample LowvirmetaG_8_FD_130088 | JGI IMG/M metagenome (GOLD analysis project Ga0181369, IMG submission 130088) | Marine viral communities from the Subarctic Pacific Ocean - Lowphox_04 viral metaG | ecosystem: Environmental > Aquatic > Marine > Oceanic | place: Subarctic Pacific Ocean | collected... | reverse complement strand
TTTAAATTTCTCTGCACCTCTTGAACCGAAATAGGCAACATAAACGGTTATTAGAAGTGATTTTAAAAGATCAATCCACCCAGTATCAATACTGAATGCTATATCAAAACCATCTAACAAAATAAAAATAACAAGAGATGTTGTTAAAAATATCAATGTCATTGGTCGTGTATTTTTTGATAACCAACTATCTGATTTCATATCGCTTTCCCAACGTTTTGAAATTTCTTGTAGTTCAGTCATGTCTTGCTCTAATAATTTAAGAGCTGTTTCTTTATCTTGTGGTGGCAGGTCTTTGTCCTTGTCTATAAGGTTTTTAACCATACCTAGTGCACCACGATCAGGCAATATATCTCCTATTACATTTATAATACCTGATTTACCTAGTAAGAATTTTCCTACCTTAGTATCTTTAAATTTTTTTTTAGGTTTAGACATAATTATCCTGCTTTATATGCGGGTATTTCCCACGGTAAACTTTTGTTTGATTCATCAAATTGTGATCTAGGGTATTTTTTACCCTTAAAATATACATTTTTTTCGTCATAATCTAGCTCTCCACGTTTCATCTGTTGCATGTGAACGTTCTCGTGATTAATAGTATCATTCATCTGTTTTGGATCAGTTATATCTTTGTTTACTAAAATACAACCTTTTTTATCAGCCCTACCTAACACACCTTCTTCCATAGGCATATTAACTATTGGTGGAGGATTTTTTTCAAATGGTGGTTTTAATTTAAAACTCATTTTCCAGGAAACATCTTGTTTAATGTATTTTTTCGTTTTTCACAGCCACAGGGTATGTTTAAACCCTGTGAAACTGTGTCAACGATTTTCTTGATACCTGTGGCCTTAGTGAAAGACTCTATTTTATCACCTAAACCAGGTTTCATGTTACGAAATTGCTACTTGTGAAAATACTACAAAAGTAAGAGCCTGTCCAGTTGCACTAACTGTTGCAGGTATACCTCCAACTTTTGAGATACCATTTCCTGGAGCTCCAGAGTACGCATCTAAAAGTGCGTTTAACACTGAAAACCCAGCAGCAGCAGCCGTGTGAGTAATTTGTAATTCAACACCATCTTTACAAATAATAGATGATGTTGTTGTTGGGTTAGTTTGAGGTGCGGCTACACTTCCTTGATGAATTAAGACAATTTTTTCTTTGTCGATAACAAATTTGTCTGTAATTGATGTTGCGCCTGATCCACCCGTAATTGGGATTTCTAAATAAGCCATAATAATTGTTTTTGTTTGTTAATAATTAATTGTTAATTGGTATATAACTAATGGTTTTATTGGTTTTACTTTTTACCTTTAGATTTCATTTCTGATAATCTTTTTTGTTTAGAAACGCTTTTAGCATATTTTTTACCGCTAATTGGGCTTCTTTCAAGTTTTTTATCTAGGTTAGCTTCTTTTTCTTCAGCAGCTTTTTTTCTTAAAGACTTTAAAGCTTTAGCGTTTTTTTTAGGATCCATTTTTGTTTTACCATATTTCCCTGGTGCAGCTTCTATTTTTTTCTTAAGTTCTTCTGGTAAATTTTTTTGTTTACCAACTAAAGCTTTTTCAGGACCTTTATTATCTCCATATTCCGGCATACCTTTCTTTTTACCATACATCGGAGCGCCTTTTTCAGCCTTACTAGCATGTACAGCTTTTCTTTGTGCGTCGCTTTTATACTGAGGCATACCTTTCTTTTTACCATATTCCGGCATACCTTTCTTTTTACCATATTCTGGCATACCTTTTTCTTCTTTATATGCTGGCATACCTTTTTTCATACCTACAGGTTCTCCTGCTAAGTATCTCATCATACCTTTACCTACAATTTTAGGCATTCCTTCTTTTTTACCATATGCACCTGGTCCTGGCATTCCGCCTGGAAAAGACATTTGATTTTTAGCTGCGTTAGACATTTTTGATTTGTGTGCAATGTTGACTCCTCCGCCAATCATTCCTTTTGTCATTTTTTTACCTATTCCCATGATTATTTATTGTGTTTCATATGCTTAGACAAAAATGTTTCATCATGTCTTACATCGCCAGCTAATTTTGAAATATGTTTTTCATCAGCCGTTTGGTTAATATCCTTATATCTACCACCTTTTTTTTGGTCGTAATTAACGTCTCTTTTTAAATAGTCCATGTGAGCTTTGTCATCTCTGATGGCAGACTTCACATTACTTTTAGTAATTTTTGTATCCATAGTTTTTTTTTATTTGGATTTACATCCGAAGTTTTTAGCGTAGTTAGCCATTTTGACCACCGCTGGTGAATATTCTTTTTGTTTTGACATTACAGCACTAGCAGCAGAACAAGCATCTTTAAAACCGTTCTTTTTGGCCCAAGCTGTAAACTTACCTTTATTACTTTCTTTTATTTCAGGAAAGCCTTTTTTTAAAAATGGTGATTGTGTATATGCCATAATATTAACTTAAAGCGATTAAATTAATATCCATTCCGCCTCCAGTACCCGTAGCATAAACTTGCACAACACTAACCGGTAATACAAAGCCTTGAGCAGGTTTTACAAACGTAACAGCCTCATCGTCAATAGTGTGAACTTTTAATGTGGCCTCTGTATCATAACTATATGTAAGAGTTGAATCAGCAGCTATACTTGAAGCTGATGCCAAAACATAGTTACTTGCGTCTGTTACAGACGCTATTAAAACTCCAGCCGCGGGCAACGTACCACCCGTTACTCTCATGCCTGCTTTTATTTGAGGGTTAGGAGATTTTAAACCAACATTAGTTGAGTTGCTTACGGTGTTGTTATTAACTGTTGTTGTAACTGGTAATGTAGTTGGTGAATTACCAATAAATAAGTTATATTGTTTCCACGAACCCTGTGGAGTTGTTGCTTTGGTTCTACCATCTAACAATAACGTATCACTTGGTGTTACAGATATTCCAGACTTATAAGAATCTGTATAATAATTTCTAATCATAATGTTTTATTTTTTTTTTATTTAACATTTCCACCTACGCCTAGCGGCCTTACCTCTTTCACCGGTCCAACCTTTTGATCTAGCACAGAATGATTTTCTTCTTTTAGCAGCTTTACTACCCGGTTTAACTTTACCGGTTACAGCTGTTTTTAGTTTACTACCTGGGTTTTGTTTTCTATATTCTTTAACACCCTTGTCAGTCATACCAGCACCCTCTTCAGCACTTCTAAAATTTCTTCCTTTACCTTTAGTTGTTTTTCTAAGTTTTGTAAAAGGAGATTTATGCTGTACGTATGCCATTATATTATTTCGTATTTAGTTTTACCATTTTTTTTGTAAGCTCTCAAACATCTTCTTCTGTTAATATCTTCTGAAACATAACTTACATGCACCCAGTCAGGGTTGTCTGAGTTTCCAAACTCCCAAATCATCTGATCGTAATCTAAATTTTCTTGTATATAATGATACATTTCTTCGTTAGTTTTATAACCATAAGTATCATCTATATCAATTGCACATCCTATACAGTGTTGAGAAGATGTACTTCCGCCAATAGCAGAATTTAATTTGGGTGAGCGATAGAAACTATTAATAGCAATTGGACCACCTACCCATTTACGTAGAGGTTCAAACACTTTTTCTGCGATAGTTTTCATGTTAATTAAATCTATTTCTCTAGGTGTATTATCAATACTTAACCTAGTGGCGGTGTGAGATTTAATACCTTCTTTAAGCGAGATGTGTTCACTTATTCTATCACTCATTTTAGTAAGTTTTTACTTTGCTAAAGAGCTAATTGGTCCTGCTTTGTAAGGTGTATCAGCTTTCATAACTTGCATACAGTTATCACCGTATCTTGAATTACCTTTAACAAGTGTTCTACCTTCTTTTGCTAAACCTGAGTCCCATATAGCGTTTTGTCCGTTTTGTCCTTTTTTATCCATGATTTATAACTTATTTGTATACAAATTATCTGTTTCTTGTTGATCTATATCTGTTGGTGTTGCAAACGGTGGATTCATTGCTGTTTTTATACCAACTGGATCTAAATTATTTGATGCTTTTGCTCTTCCACTTCTATCTACGCTAGATACATCAGTAAGGCCAGAAAATTTTTCAACTTGGCTTTTACCCATAAAACTAGGCTCAATAGGTGATTTTTTATCATCAGCTTCAATAGGTAACATACCTATGTCGTTAAAATTAGGTTCTTTGATTACCATTATTTTAATTTAGCTTTTAGTTTCTCAATTTTTTTAAGAATCAACTTGTTGTGCGAAGATTGTTTTTTAACTTCTTTTTCTTTTTTTCCCATTATTATCTATTTTTATCTTTGTTAACGTGGTTTATAGACGTAATCATAACTTTGTCTATATAAGTTTTACCTTTCATTATTTTATTTCTGGTAGAAGTTGGTATGTCTTCTTTACCAAGCATAATACGGTACATTCGACTTATTAGTTGTTTACACTTGAAGGAAACTTTGTAAATATTATACTTTTGTGTTGTGCGGTTGTGTTTTCTCCAAACCGTTATCCAACCTTGTTTAAGTAATCTGTTCCAGCGTCTATTGTCCCAACTATAAGAATATGTACCGATTTTAAAATCTTCTCTAGTGAAAAGATCCATGCAATCGAAATAAATTAGTAATTCTAAATCAGCATCATTTAAATCATTATTTTTACAAGCCCATTTTCTTATGATCCTGTAATGTTTTAAAAGATTTTGATCTTTAATATCACTTGGTTCTAACCTCATAACACAACAACTACATGTGCCATGCTAACGACTTGATATATTTCTTTTTTTATTTCTATTTGATGTGCATTATTTTTATCAAAATAAATAACATCATTTTCTTTAACTCCTATAACATTAGAACCTGCCGACAATACAGTACCTTCAGCATATCTTATATCTTCTCGTTGTTTTTCTGCTAAAAACAAACCTCCTTTAGTTTCAGATACTCCTTGTTTTGTTATATTAACTATTAAATTATTACCTATCGCTTTCATTAATTCTTAAATTATTAATTACACAATCGGTTGATAAAATAGTTCTAGCCACAGAGCTAGCATTTTTTAATGCACTTTTTGTGACGAGCAAAGGATCTATAATCCCTGACTCAATCATATTTACCATATTTCCTGTAACAACGTTTAAACCTTTACCCTCTTGACTAGGTAATCTTTCGTTTTTAATACCAGCATTTGCAAGTATTGTATTAAAAGGAGCTTTAATAGCTCGTAAAAGTATTTTTTCTAAAGAACTTGAAGTATTTACTTTGTCTGATGCATTTAATAAAGCAATACCACCACCAGGAACAATACCCTCTTTGATAGCTGCTTTAGTAGCACAAATAGCATCTTCAACTCTATCACGTTTTTCTTTTAATTCAACTTCAGAATTAGCACCAACTTTTACAACAGCAACTTTACCTGATAGTCTAGCTAATCTTTTTTCGTTATTAACTATAATACCTGGATGTTTAGCTGTTTTAAGTTTAGATTTTATATCATCAATTAAATCTTTAACTTCATTAGTTATTTTATCAACTTGTAATATAGTTTCATGCTCATTAGTAATAGTTCTTTTACATTCACCAAGTTGTTCAGGTTGTATTAAATCAATATCATCACCTAAATCTTCATTAATAACAGTTGCTCCTGTAAGCAATGCTAAATCTTCTAATGTTTCTTTTTTGTTTACACCAAAAACAGGTGCATCAATAACATTTACTTTAATGTTACCTTTTATTTTATTCATTGCTAAAGCTGATAAAACCTGTTGATCAATATCAGCAATAATAAGTAATGATCTTTTATTTTTTATAGCATACTCTAAAACACTTTGTATTTTTCTTACGTTTTCAACTTCAGATTCTACAATTAATACTAAAGGTTTATCTAGTTCAGCTGTTTTTGTATCTTGATTAGTTACAAAATGTATATTTTTTAATCCTCTATCATATTGTACACCATCAATAGTTTCAAATTTTGTTTCTGGTAAATCAGAAACTTCTAGCATTACTACACCTGTTTGATCAACTGACCTAAAAGCATCTGCAATTATTTTACCAAGTACAGGATCATTGTTTGTAGATATTGTAGCAACTTGATCTATCATATCACCTTCTACTGGTGTTACTATAGAGTTTAAGTAATCAACAACCTTATTAGTTGCTGATAATATACTTTCTTTTACTTCTCTTGAGTTTTCTTTTGTTATTACTTTGTAAGCTTCGTTAAGTATTGAATGAGCTAATACTGTTGCTGTAGTTGTTCCGTCTCCAGCTTCACTAACGGTTTTTTTAGCAGCTTGTTTAAGTAATGTTGCTCCCATGTTTTCAACAGGATCTAATAGTGTTATAGCTTCTGCTACAGTTACACCATCTTTTGTAATAATTGGTTGACCAGTACTATCTTCTAACATAACACACTTACCACTAGCTCCAAGAGTGGAGCTAACGGCTTGTGTAAGTTTTGTAATACCAGCAAACACATTGTTTTTAGCATCCAAACCAAAGTTCAGATTTTTTACAATTGCATTTGACATAATTTAATTTAATTTAATTTGATTGATTGATATTATTTAAACGTTTTAACTACTTTAGGTCCTTTTAAAAAATCAACTTTTTTAGTATAATGTTCTATACTACCATCGATTGCTTGTTCGGCTCCTTCTAGAGTTTCACGTCTTGTTACATCGTACCATTTGTCTTTTTCTACAAGGTCACGGTGTTCGGTTTGAAAATAACCATTAGGTAACTGTACTATTCTCCAATGTTTCTTTTTGGATAAATGTTTCCAGATTTTAATAGTTTCTTCGGTAATCTGCGGTGTTTGTGGTTGTCCCATACTTGTGGACAACGAGTAAAAATAAGTCATCGTATTTTGGTTTTAAGGGTTAAACTTTATTTTTGGTTAATATTGCTTCGCTAGCAATATAGGTTTATATTATAGTATCACTTGTTTTTTTACAAACTTACACTATTCTTCTACAGGTGGCGTTGGTGGAATAGGTGGATTTTGCCAAGTAAAGTATAAATCTTCGTTTACAGGTGTAATTTGTTTTTGTATTTGAGCATCTAAACTAGCTCTTATAGAATCCATGTCTAAAACCCCTTCAAGCCAACCTATTACTATATTTTCAAAAGCTTCTGTATCAGCATAAGGTACAAAAGGATCTCCTTTTACATAGGTAAAACCCTGGGCACCTAGTGATGACGCATAATAAGTTTGTCCTCCAGACTCTTCTGATCCAGAATAAGTCCAGTGTACTGTAAATATTACATTTTGCTCTCCTTCGGACTCAATGTGAGCATTCATTTGATTAATAGTCCATTTGTAGATTATTGCCATTTTTATTGTTTTAATTTATTAACATTGTGCTGGATAGCCAAACAAGACATCTCCATTATTATCTAATTGAATATAAGTTCTATTTCCACTACCAGTACCAGTTAAGTAATAGTAACCAGATGCTAGAGGGGATGTTCCAGCCGCATCGCTAAAACATCTATCGCCTGTTGCTGGTAATGTTCCACTACCATTGTGATGATATGTTTGACTAGCAGGAGGATTAGATCCATTAAAAGGACAAACACCATTAAAAACACTTACAGTTGAAGAATTGTAAGGTGTAGTTGATGCACAGTCTTTATCATAACCGTACCAATCTGAAAATCTATATGGATAAGCTATAGGCATAATTTATATTTTATGGGCAACAAACTCCATTACTATTAGCTGTCACTACGTTACTACTATTAATTGTAAAAGTTGCACAAGTTCCTGTACAACCAAATACTGTTATATTATCACAAACATAATAATTTCCAGCTGTTAAGTTAGTTGCTCCTCCATTACTTGAATATAATTGGCTACCATTTGTTAAACTACCTAAACTACCTGAATAAAAAACATCAACACAATTTGTTTGGCCATATATAGAAGCGGTAAAACTACTGTAGGTTCTATTAGCTGGGTTTGGTAAACAACCAGTGTTTATAGCAGGGTATGAATTACCTGATCCGTTTGTATTACCACCATTAATCATATCGTATAAAGATATAGGTCCAGTTACAGTACCAGAACCATAAGTTGCGTATAGTGCTTCTTGAGCCATTGCTAGCTGAGATAATGATCCTGAAGTCGGTACTGCCATTACTTATTACAATTACATTTGTTAGACTTTAATTCCTCTATTTCTGCTTTTAATTCTTTTATAGCTTCAAGCAATATAGGTGCTATACCTTGATGTCTCATTGATAACATACCATTATCATTTTCTCTTACAAGTTCTGGTATTACTTTTTGAACATCTTGTGCTATAAATCCAATGTCATGTTTCCATTGTTGTAAGTTAATAGGATTTCCTTCTTTATCTAAATGTTCAGTTTTTTCTTTCCAATCAAAAGTTACTCCATTAAGTTTACTTACTTTATCTAAAGCTGACTCGATAGGTTTTATATTTTCTTTTAATCTTTTATCTGAAGGAGAACCATAAGCTACAACATCTCCTGAAACCGTTAAATTTCCACTATCAAGTTTCATTTTTGCTGTACCAGCATTGGTTTGCCATATAAATCTATTTTCTGATCCTGTACCACCGTGGTTTGCTGAAAATATAACTGTACCGTCCGTGTTGTTTTGGATTAGAGAAAAAGTAGAACCTCCAGTAAATCTGCACACTAAATTTCCAGTATCTTTTACACTTAATTTATTAGGGGCTGATGTATCATTGATTCCGACGTTTCCTCCTCCCAAAATTGTTAATCGTGGTGCCTCATCAGTACCTAAAGTTAAACTTCTTGCACTTGAATTATGATACAACGCGGTTGTAGTATCACCCATTGCTATACCAAACGTATATCCATTACCCGTTATTTCAAACTGACCTTCACCACTAGCATTCATTACCCTGTCAACTGGATCTGAAACGTCTAATTTACTGCTTGGTGAAACAGTGCCAATACCAACTTTTCCTTCATTTCTAACAAACATACCTGTACCAGTGTTTGTATAAACTCCTAATGAAAAAACACCCGTATTAGCAGAAGTATCAACAGCTAAACCATAAGAAGATGTTGCTGTGTTTGTTATTTGACAAGCCCATTCGCTAGCAGCATTTTGTACAACTTTTAGTCTCGTATTGGTTGCGCCGGTTGTGCCAATTAATACATTACCATCTGATTGAATACGCATTCTTTCTGTACCACTTGTAGAAAAAGCAATAGTATCAGCAACACCTGCAGGTTGAAACATTCCTGTGTTTGTATCATTATTAAAAGTAAAGCCAGGATTTGCTGCAGTTCTCCCACTGTTAACAAGTTGAATATAAGGGGTATGACTATTTGCACTAAATCGTATATCTCCAGAAGCTAATATACGCATTCTTTCTGTAGGAGCAGTATCAGTTGTAACATCTCTTGTTGCAAATATCAAATCTCCTTTTGTGCTTCCACTACCACTTGTTGTAGTATATCCAATATATGCAGGAATATTAGTTTGTCCATTATATCCAAAACCAATTAAGTTATTTTGACCATTATTGCCTTCATAACCTATTTGTAAAGTCATATCAGCTGTAGCAACTCCTGTTATTCCAGTTCTTTTTATTGTTGTTAATCCGTCTTGATTTACATTAAATATTGGAGCTAAATCTGATCCTTTTCTAAGCTCAAACCCTCCACTACTTCCTCCAATATACACACCACCCACACCTGTTGTTGTTCTAAATAATCCTAATTGAATATTTGCTTGTGAGGTTGATATTCTTGGATAATTATTAGCATCATCTGTAACAAAAGTTCCAGAGTTACCAGTGTTTAGTGAAGAACTTGTACCGCTAGCGGTTATATTGCCTGTTACAGATACATTACCTTCAAAAGTTGCATCGCTATTTTCAGCTATAGTAAGAGCTAAACTACCGCCAGTATAAAATCCAAATTTACCTGAAGTAAAAACCGCCATATCATCTTCGTCACCAAATGCCCCTACTAATGACTCAGATGAACCAATATAATTTAAACTACCACTACCGTGCTTAAATCTCACGTAAGCGTTGCCTGTGTTTTCTACTGCAGCGTAACCTGCAAAAGTTGCATTTGCATCTGCTCCTGAACTAGAAAAAATTATTGGGCCATCACCTATTGTTTGAGAAGCACCAACAGCGGGTGCAGCGTTCCATCTTACAACCTTGTTTTCAGTTCCAGTTCCTATAACATTACCAGTATCTCTATCTGTCCAAACAGGTGCGTTACCATCTCCTCTAGATTCTAATACATAACCAGTTGTACCAACTTGTGTACTAAACTCAATAGCTCCAGTTGAATCAACTGAAAAAAGATCATTTATATTTGATAATTTAGCCATATTATTTATTTTCTAATTCTTTTACCCTAGCTTCTAATTCTTTCACTGCTTCAACCAATATAGGTATGATACCTTGATGGCGCATAGACAATAATTCATTTTTATTTTTTCTAACTAACTCAGGAATTACTTTTTTAACATCTTGAGCAATAAAACCATAATCTTCTTTTATATCTAGTATACTTTTACTTTTTTTCCAATCAAAAGTAACACCTTTTAATTTTTTAATTTTTCCTAAAGGATTTTTTATAGGTTTAATGTTTTCTTTTAATGATATATCCGATGGTGAACCGTACGCAACAACGTCACCCTTGACGGTAAAATTTCCTGCTCCACTTAATTCACCCATCATTCCTGTACCATTTTCATATGACCATTTTGCGGAAGCATGAGGATGACCAAAATACGTATTATTACTGTACGATATTATTTGAGTTCTTAAAGTAGAGCCAGAATAAAATGCTATTAAAGGATAATCAGTACCATTTATATTTAATGATGTAACACCAGTTCCTGCATAATTATAAACCCCACCTATACAAACATTCTTATTTGTTGGAACAACTATACTAGCTGTACTTGCATCTCCATCAATAGCTATTGCTATAGGTACGCTAGAACTTGTACTTCCAAGAGTAGCAAAACCCCCATTTGATAAAGCAAAAGCTGTACCAGCTATCATTTGTGCTTGATTTATTCTACCATTAGCACCTGTCATTTCTATTGTAGTATTATTACTACTATTCATCAATTGAAATCTACCAGAGTTGCTTTCGTTTCTCAAAAACCAAAGAAACTCAGTAGCAGATCTTTTACCTGCAAAAGCTTCATTGTGTGCATCTGCTTGAACTACTAAAAGAGAATCAGGTGCTGTCGTTCCGATACCTACATTTCCTCCAGATGGTTGAAAAGAAATATTTCCTGCATTTGCAACACCTTGTTCTATTGTTTGAAACATCCATTTTCTATCAGCAGCAGCTGTGGCACCTACAGTATACACTTGTAATGTAGCATAATTACTTGCTTCATTAGAAGTTCCTATATACATAACCTCTGAAGTACCTGTATTTGTTTTTGTTGCGCTTCTAGCAATATCTAATTTTACCTGAGGCGCTGTCGTTGCAATTCCTACTTTACCATTTTGTATTGTCATGGTTGTACCACCACTAATACCAAAGTTTATATTACCTTGATATGAAGTCATATATATAGGTCGATTAGCATCACCCTCAAATCTATAATTAGTACCATCCCAAAGCCCCATATTTAATTGATTAGTACCATCAATAAGCCTGAATCTAGCGCCAGATTTTTGAATATCAAGATTTTGTCCGGGTGTACCACCAATACCAACATTTCCTGAAAAAGTTGAGTTATCAGCATTTATACCTAATGTTCCTGAACTTTTAAATATATCAGCATTAACACCAAAATATAAATCACCTGCAATAGAATTATTTCCTGAACCATTTATATCTACA
>Ga0181369_1000432_pt1 | contig 11838 bp, 14 predicted proteins | sample LowvirmetaG_8_FD_130088 | JGI IMG/M metagenome (GOLD analysis project Ga0181369, IMG submission 130088) | Marine viral communities from the Subarctic Pacific Ocean - Lowphox_04 viral metaG | ecosystem: Environmental > Aquatic > Marine > Oceanic | place: Subarctic Pacific Ocean | collected... | reverse complement strand
ACTAGCACCTTTAAGTCTAGCAAAAGATGTTGCTAAATTAGCTCCAACTGCACTTGGTGCATAAGTTCCTAATTTAAATAAACTTCCAAAACCACCTCCAGCTCCAAGAGACCCTAATCCTGCTGTTCCTGCATATAATAATGCAGCTTTACCTATTGGTGACTTTGCAATTTTTTTAACTGATCTTGTAACTTTCTTAACAAGTTTACCTAGACCATACATTTGTCTTGCTGATTCAAGGTCCATGATCCCACCTTCGTAAGGCATTTTATCATCGGCCATACCACCTTCGTTCATAAGTCTGTATGCTATTCTTGGAGCTGCTACCGCTGTTACTGGACCTTCGTTATCTGCCACTGCTCCTGATGTTACTGGTGCAGATGTTTTTAAAATATTATTACCGTCGTTATCTTGATTAGTTGGATTACCATATGCATCTATTTCACCAGCCATTCTAGCTGACATATAGTCATCATAACTTAAATTTGTTCTACCTGCAGGTACAACTTTTTCATTATAAAAATCTAAATTATTTAAAGGACCAAACTTAGTAGCTATATTTCTTATTAAATTTATAGGTGTTGGAAGTTTATCATAAAAAGATTTAGCTTTATCAAAAACAGTTGGGTTATATACAAAATCTCCATATTTATTTTTACCTGTAGGATCTGGTCCTTTATATCCTTCCGTAATACCTGTTGGCGAAGTTACATTAACTCTACCTGTCATAATATCAGAGGCCCTAGTTTTATTTCTATCTCCTTTACTACCGCCATCATTTGGTCCACCAGGACTTGCATCATATCCACCAAGGTCTCCTTGTAATGATATAATACCATTTGGTCCTTTGTTTGGTTTACCGTCTTCAAGACCACCATGCATATTAAGTGCAATTAAAACTTGTTTTTCTGGTTCTGTAATATAAGCTAATTCTGTATCAGGATGTTCTGGTGATGATTTCCATTTTTTAGGCGTTGTAACTTCTGGTTGTTTACCTAAATAGTTAGGTCCACCACCTTGCATTACGGGTTTCTTACTACCTTCTCTTAACATCTGTCTATATTGTTGTGCTCTAGTTATGGCCATTTGTCTATTCTATTTTGTTTTTCCAAATAAATCAAGGCTAGGCATCATAACAGTTACATCTCTTCGGATGTCTTCTGGTAATATTCCTTTGGATTTCCACTCATTATCATTTTTGTAGATCTCCCCTGTCTTTTTATTTGATATTTTTTCTATTATCTTATCGGGTGTTAGTGTTGGTATGTCGTTCATTATATTGTTATCTCCTTCTTAATATTTAAATAGCTAATTGCTACATCAAACGAGTCTGATGTACTTGATAAAACTGTAAAACTATCTCCACCCTCAATTACCAAAGGTTGAGTAAGTAATTCTGTTGTAACATTTGCAGTTAAAGCTGCTGATTTTATAGCTGTAATACTGTTGTTTGTAATAGTGACTGTAGGTGTACCAGCTGATGTGACTAATATAGATTTGATAACATAGGTCTCACTAACTAAAGGATTACCTGATCCAAATGGAGTTAATGCAGCTCCACTTGTACTATTATCTATACCTACAAATTTAAATTGATTAGCCATTAATTTATAAAGAAGTTAAATGCTTCTATCTCCTCTTTTAAATCTTCTTGATAAGTTGAGTTTAATTTTTCTACGATTGCATCAAGATCTCTTACCTGAGCTTCAGCTACCTGTAAATTGTATTCTTGTTCTGGTCTTGTTATTACTTGTACTATCTTTGCCATTATCTACGCCCATCCGGTTGTATATCCAACCTAAAAGTTCCTAATCTCCAACTTTGAGAAGAACCTGTATTTTCTATTTTTAAAGAAACTGCTCTAGCTCTAGCACGAGTATCTACTTTGGTAGTTGACGATGTTATATCAAAAGGTCCTAATGGTGAACTTGCTTGTGTGCTATTAGGGTAATTTTTTAATTGTAATGTAACTCTTGTAGTTCCTGTTTGAGATATAAAATCAGGTACAAATCTTTTTATCTTCATCAAAAATTCACCGTCTCCTCTAAATGTTGCAATACCTGTAGCTTGTCCTGTAGATGCTCTTTGTTGTGTAATATCATAATCTCCAGATGATATGTTTGAAGTAATGGCTGTTATCGTTCCATTTCTATTTTGATCAGTTCCTGTTTCATGTTCATAATAACTTGTTCTTCCTTCAGTATTACCAATAACATCAAAAGATGTATCTGTTGAAGCATCGTATTCTAATGCATGAGGTAAACCAAATACTGCAGAATCTCTCCACATAGTTCTAGCTAAACTACCGACTGTCCATACTGGTCTTTGTGGCGATGAATCAAAATAATTATAACAAACCATTTTATTTACAACCGATGAAGAAGCTGTTGGATAGAACCATATAACTTCACCAAAAAGATTATTTAATCCAGCAGATATCATTTGATTACCAGATTCTAAATTTATATCATCGTAAACAAAATCTTCTACTAAACAAGGTAAAGATTCTAATCTACCAGCATATCTAAAGAAACCATTTTCTGACATCCAGTATGCAGCACCATCAACTTCTACACATGCATTTTGTCCTACAAGTCCACAGTTAGTTCCAACTTGTGCAAATGCAAAAGTAAATGGTTGACCAACAAAACGTTGAGTGAATAACGCTGTATCAGTCCAAACGTAAATTGCATCTCTACCTCTTATTGCTCCCATGATCTGTGATCCGTCGGCCAATCTCTGTGTGCCAGCAGTATTGGTTGCTGTGGGTACATAAGTATTTATATCTTCTTGGTCCGAGAATCTAATAAACATGTTATCTTGTGTTAAAGGACTACCTATTGTTGTTTCTGTTCCAAAAAATACTAAGTGTCTGTCCGGTGTTGATACGATCATATGTCTTGATGCAGTAGGTGCACCAGATATAAGCGTTGCTCTTGTTGATGTAGCATTTGATAAACTTGAATCCCATTCAAAACAAGGACCATCGTGAATTAAACAAATTGCTTTGTCTCCAAAATTATCTATTGACCACATACCAGGTTCTAATACCAAGTCACCAGAAGCTGCTTCGCCCCATGCAACATAATCAGTAGAATTAGTTACTGTGGCTCCATTGCTGTGAGCTGCTTTTGATGTTCCTCTAACACCTCTTGTAATTCCTGTTAAATCATTTCCAGAAACACCTGTGTATGATATTTCTTCTGTTCCTACTTGTATAAAATTTGTTCCAGAGTCTGGAAAGTTAATTGTGCTTGTTAACGTAATAGAAGTTCCTGATCCACCAGTACCAGCAGTATCATTTAATAAAGCACCATTTAATGTTGTTGTAATAGCACCTGCTGCTTCTCCACTCCAAGATCCTAATCCATAACCAAATCCTTTTGCTTGAACTGCAGGTCCAACAGTATAATATTTTTGTATTGTTATTCCTCCAGAAGTAGTAGCACCAGATCCCGATTCATTAGATGCCATAGTAATAGTTGCAGTTGTGTTAGTTGGTGTGCTAGCCACCATAAATTTTTTATCATTAAAATCAGATGCACTATAATTAGAATTTGTAATTGTTGAAAAATCACTCATTAAAAGTATATCTCCAGGTGTTAAATTATGTGCACTAGAATATGTTATAGTAACTATTGGAGAGCTATTACTTGTGCTAAAAGCGTTTGTAAGAGTTGTAGTTGTTTGAATAGGGTGAATATCATAAAATACACCTCCAGAAAAAGCATATAAAATTCTATTTGTTCCTATTATAGCATATTTTCTAGACAGACTGTTTATATAGTGATGTAAGCCTCTACCAGCTCCAGTAAGTTCATTTTCATTTAATGTTCCAAGTTGATTCCATCCACCTATTTTTTCAGGAACTCCATATCTAAATCTAGAGTTATCACAATCTACCCACTGGCCTTCGGCTCCAGTTTCGGAAAGTTGTTTATTTATACCTGGTTGAAATCCTATCTTTTGTAGCATAGCGTTTAATTATATACAGTTTAGGACCTTTTAACACTATTTTTATTAATTGTAAATTCCGAAAGAAAACACGATTCTAGGAGACATAGAGATTGCTTTGTGAGGAGTGCCTTTTTTAATGTACAATCTATCCCCTGGTTTTATCATAATTATCTTATTATCTAACAAATAAGAGGTATGACCGTATAATCCTATGATATGAACAGACTCTGAATCAACATGATGGGCACTGCTTGTTCCAGACATCATAGAAAAAAATATACTAAGATCGCTTGATAAATTATTTTTATTTAAGTCTTTATTAAATTGATTAAACAAATTTTTAAATCTTACGTCTTTTTCTATATTTTTAATTTGAATGACTGTGTTTAAAATAAAGTCATTTAAATATCCTGTGGTTATACTATGTTTCAAATGGTTATTTGATACAACATCAGCAATTGTATTAAAATCAATATTGTTTTCTGTTATATATTTTTCTTGAAATTCGTGCATTTAATTAATTTTATTAAAAGTTGCTACTAAAACTAATCGCGCTCCTTTTCTTGGAAATACGTGATAGTGTGGTGTCTTATCAAATATAACACCTTTATCCATTTCATATTTTATTTTCTTTATTACTTTATTTTTTTTATTTAAAATTACTGTTGGGGTATCTTTATCCAATACTTTTGATAAATAAAGTATCGCTTGTGAATGTGGGTAAGCATGATCTTCATGAATATAAGACTTTCTCACTCCAATGTTAAATGTGTAGTTATAACATATTCTATGAAAATTAACTTTTGTAATACCTGCTTTAATAAAAAAATTATTTAAAATATTTAATGTTGGTTTATAATGTTCTGAATTAAAACCTGGTTTTATTCTATCTTCTTTTCTTTGAAGAACTGAGTGACATAAAACTTTATAAGATGGAACGTTAGCATCATGTGGGTGTTGAGCATCATACTCTGATAAATAATATGGAAAATTAGAACTTAACAAAACGGTATTAATAAAATTTTTATTTTCCTTAGATAAAAAATTTTTAATTATTTTAATTTGGGTCATTAATTAAATGATTAATTTTTAACCTTAATTTAGTATTTTGATTAAGTAAATCATCAATAACTTTTCTTAACATATCAATCATCTTTTCATATTTTAAATTTTTTTCTTTAAAAGAAGCATTTAAAAAAACTTCACTTTCTCTTAAATTTTTAGAAGTATAAAGTTCTTGTTGTATTTGATCAATCATTTCATATAATTGTTTTTCTTTTAGTGTCATATTATCTCCTTACATATAATTTATATTTAATACAATTTTCTTTGTATTTTTAACTGGATGAGACCCTGCATGATAAATTTTTCCATCAAAGTCAATTAAAGTATTACCAGTTACTTTAACTTTTTTCCAAACTTTTTTATTTTTAAAAAAATAAGTATAGCAATCACAATCTTCTGGATAAAATAATAATATTCTATTTCCTTTATACTCTTCATTATCAATATGAGGTGTGCAATGTTTTTCATTTTTTTTGTATTTATAAGGAAATAGTAAATTAAATTTCATTCTTATAATACCGTTAATATCTACGTCTTTATAAATATTATCTAATATAGGAGACATTATTTTTAACCAATCTGAATTTATCTCTCCATTATGAATTAATTTATGAGTCATTTGTGGAGCTTCATAAGTATGTTTAGAGTTTATATTTGATTTAATATGTGCTGTCTTATCATTATAATACCAAGGAAAATTATCAGAGTTAATTAACTTTAAAAATTCTTTTAAATCATTTTTAAACAAAACGTTTTTAGTTATTTTCATTTCTCGCCTTTCTTAGTCTCATTTGATCGTGTAAGTGTATATTTTGTAATCTTGTAGTTCCTAATGCAGGTCTAAAATCATATGGTGCAGCATGGGGGTTTTTGTTATCTTTATCAATATAATGCAAAAATACTTGAGCACATTCTTTACCAGTAAACTCGTCTCGCCAGTGTCTGTATTTATGTCCTTTATACACCAAACCATCTCCTGGTTTTAAAACAATTTTAATAGCTTCTCCCTCTTCATCTTCTAAATATATTGGCCACTTATCTCCACCTAAGTTTAATGTTATAGATTCTTCACAATTAGGTCTATCTTTATGAGGCTTTAGTACATCCCCTGTAGTATATATTCTAGCGTAAGAATACGTTTCAGTTAATTTTTTATTTAAAGTTTTTTCAATCTTTTGTTTAACTTTTGGCAAAAGCGTATCAAACGCTGTATCACCATATATACAAAATGTATTTTTATTTGGAATTTGTAAATCACCAAATTTACCAAAATCTTCATCAAAGAAAGATATAATATTATATTCGAAGAGTAAATTAGTTGCAGTTTTTTTTATTAAAAAATAATCAAATAAAAATTTTGCTAGCTCAGGGGATATTAATTTTTTTATTACTTTGTATTCTTTTGTCATTTTATCTCCAATCAGGTCCTTGAAACCAAGTTACTAAAGAATATCTTACCCCACGTTTTACAGGTAAAACTCTATGAAATGAAAAACTTGGAAAGATAATTAAAGTTCCTTGATCTCTAAGTGTTACTGTTTCTGTTTTATTATCCTCTGAATTTTCCATATTCCTTAAATCAAACTGAAGTTCTCCACCTTCATATTCACTAGGATCATTTAATAAAAGACTATAAGATATTTTTCTATTTCGGCCCCCATGTTTTGTTTTAATATTTTCACCAAAGAAACAATCTTGGTGCCAATCATAAAATTGACCCGGGTGATAAACTGTAAACTGACTTTTTTCTGCACCAGTTAAATCATAATTCCAATTAAATTTTTTCATTGCATCCCATACCCATGGATGCACTATTCTATGTATCCAAGGACAATCTAACCATGATATATTTGAATCTCGTTTTTCTAATAATTTTGTAGCTTTAGAAGTATTATTTTTTATATCTTTAATATTATTACCGGTTGAATAAATAGTTCCTAAATTTCCTTTTTCAGCTAAACCATATTTAATAATATCATTACAAACTCTTATAGGAATTGCTTTATCATAAATTGCGTATTGAAATTTACTAATTGACATACATATCTTTCGATATGCATTTATACATAAAATTAATTTTTAGTCAATTCTAATTATCCAATTTGAACAGTGCCTGTTACAGCAAATGAACATAAAATATCACCTGATGGTGATAATGTAGAAACTGAATTACTACCTGGAGCAATTGTAACGTTAGGAGCTGCTATTCCCGCAGCTGCTGGTATTCTTATAAATATTTTTCCATTTCCTCCTGGCGTTCCGGCATTTGGGCTATTATCTCCACCGCCTCCGCCGCCACCAAGTCCATCTGTTCCTGGAGTATTTGGAGCTTGTCCGCCGCCTCCCGTTCCTCCGGTAGCTGGGCCTCCTTCTCCAGGGTGGTCACCACCACCTCCGCCTCCAGCATAAGTCACTGAAGAACCTGTAATAGAATTTGCTGCGCCATTTCCACCACCTCTTGCTCCTGGTCCGCCGTTTGCTCCGGCTGCTCCGGCTCCGCCACCGCCCATACCAGCTGAACTTGGACTGTATGGTGTTGAATTTGTTCCTCCTGGATTTCCTTCAGGTGGACTATATCCTCCTGCATTACCAGATCCGCCAGCTGCAGGGTAAGGTCCCGCACCTCCACCAGATCCTCCGGGTGCTCCGGCTGCTCCAGGGGCTTGACCTCCTCCAGTAGATGAAATTGTAGTTTCTACTGCTAATGTACTATCTCCTCCGGCTGTTGATGCGTCTGGAGATCCAACTCCGCCTCCATTTCCTCCTGTGCCTACTGTAATAGTGTATGGAGTAGCTTGTGCCATTTCAAGTTTTGTTCCGCCAGGGAATGAAGATCTCATACCTCCAGCTCCTCCGCCTCCGGCTTGTGTTTGGCCGCCACCACCGCCACCACCGATTACTAAATAATCAACTTCAACTGGTGGAGCTGCAGCTCCTCCTGATCCAAATCCTAAAACTCTATATCCAAACATATTATACTATTGCCTCCCATGTAGAACTTGTTGCGTTCCATTTATAAATTGTACCATCAAAATCAGAACTAAGTTTCATACCATCCCATGTTCCTAAATCTTCTCTCCAGTGTATTTGATATTCTTTGTCTTCGCCACCTTGTGAATAAGTTGTGATGCTAGGAAAAGCAACCGGCGGCTCATGTTTAAAAGTGGTAGTGTTTAAAGTCCAAGAAGGAAAAGGTGCAATACCAATAAATACATCATTAGCTTCATCCCAAGTACAACCAATTCCACTAGGATTTACTCTATCAACAGCCCAACCTGTGTAGTCGCCATCTCTAGCAAAAGCTTTATAAATATTTCCTCTTTTCCAAAGACTATTTACATATTCTTCTGCTGCTACACTTGTAGGATCTGCTTCAAGTGTTGTATCTCCTATTGGAGTATCGCCACCTAAAACAAAGGTTTGCATTACTTCTTTCGTTCCCCAGTGTATTTCTGCGAAATAAACATTAGCCATTTTTTAATCCTATGCGTCGTTAGCAAGGTCAGTAGTAAAGAATAATTTAATACCAAGTAATCTTGCGTCAGCTGTTAAATCATCTGCTGAAACATCTCTTGATATTTGAAAGAAAGTATATTCGTTATCTCCAGGTGATCCTGCTATAGTTACTGCTCCACTTTCTGCTGCAACATCTAAATCATTAGATGTTCCACTGTGTGCTTTTGCTGTCGCAACAACTTGCGTTCCAAAAGCCGTATTTAAATCTCCACTATCAGCTAATGCTACGCCAGATAATCCCCATGCAGTAGTTCCTGTGTTTGTAGATGTAGCTGTAAAGAAAGCTTGAAAAGTAACTGTTCCTGCATTCCATGATTTAGGAAATGCTACAGCGAATTGTGCAAATTCATCAGAATCTTTGTCAAAGTCTAAAACTTTAATTTCTGGACCATTAGATAATTCTACTTGAGCAGCTTCTGCTCCGTTTGTTGAATTAGCATACATAGCAACTGCTGGAATCCACATAGTTTCTTTTCCTGCAATTTTAATTGCACCTGTAGCATCAGCAGCATCGACTGCTTTAGCAACTCCCGTGCCGTTAGGAGCAATAGTAATATCTCCATCAGCAGCATCTGTAATAGTAATTGTACCTGAATTTGTTCCAGAGTTAGTGCTTAAAATTAAATCTGCAGCCCCACCAGTTGTTACTGTAAGTGTACCTGCTCCATTAGAAGTTAATGTAGCTGCTGCTCCCGAATCTCCAACTTTTACAGTGTCACCAGCGAGAACAACATCTCCTGTTCCTGCAGGAGCAATGTTAATATCACTATTAGTTTCACCTGTTGAGGATAGAGTTGGTCCGTTACCTGTAGACGCGTTTGCAATCGTAAATTCGTTTACCGCTGAACTTGTTGCAGTTAGATTAATTAATTCATTTCCATTTGTATCTGAAATTTTTGTTCCAATTTTAGGACTTGTTAAAGTTTTATTTGTTAAAGTTTGTGTTCCAGTAAGTGTTACGTCACCTGTACCAAAACCCATATCAATAATATCAGGATTAGTACCATCATTTGCAGAAGCAAATACAATTTTAGTTGCTCCACTAGCTACCGCTACACTATCACCGGATCCTGAAACATATTTAAAAGTTACAGTTTGAGAACCACTTGTAGAATTTTTTAAAAAATAAAATGTTTGAACATCAATAGGTATAGTTACATTTCTTCCAGCACTTAACGAACCTGTAAACTCTATCATTCTGTGAGAAAGAGTTGCTCCAGTTGAACCATCATTAACAGTAAGATCTGTATCTCCTGAATCAGAAACAGCTTGTTGAGTAAAACCACCAGAAATCTGTTCGATGATTTGTAAATTAGTATTTGTTTTTGTCCCCCATGTACCGGCGTTTTCACCAGTTGCTTGAAGTTCTACCCCTAAAGGTGTGTATGTTGATGCCATAATTCTTTTCTCCTATGCTACGTTACTATACGTTGTATTTGAGCCTGTTGCAACATCTGTATACGATGAATTTGAACCTGTGTCAACATCTTGATATGCTTGAATACCTATTGTTGATGCTACAGAAGCAGTAAATTCTTGTCCTGTTAAACCCATAACATCAGCAGGTATTAACGATCCTACACTAGCTGTAAAAGATACACCATCTAAACCTACAACTTGTGCTGAAGGATCTATTGCCCCTACAGCTGAAGTTATTTGAACACCAGATATAGCTACAACTGGATTAGAAGCTATTTGTATAGTACCAACAGCAGAAGTAGAGGATATGCCGGATAGTCCTATAACGTCTGCTGGAGATATTGATCCAACAGCAGAAGTAGATGATACACCAGATAGACCTACAACATCTGCTGGTGTTATCGAACCAACATTTGTTGTTGATGAAACTCCTGTTAAAGAAAAAGTTGCATTACCAATTATTGTTGGTGATCCAACACTTGCAGTTGATGCAACTCCTGTTAAACCTATAACGTCTGCAGTTTCTAAAGCAAAAACTCCCCAACCTTGTTGACCATACGTACCTTGATTCCAAGCACTTCCACATCCAACTGTAGTTGTTACTGCATTTGGTGCTTCTAATTCTACAACTAAACCTGACTCTCCCCAGTTTTCAACTCCCCAACCATCTTGACCCCAACCTACTGCTATTTGAGCAGAAACAGAAACAGATCCAATTGCAGAAGTTATAGAACCAGGTGAAGTTAAACTTATTACCGCATCATTTAATTCTCCCCATTCACTATCATTCCATGCTTGTGCACCCCATCCTAAAGAAAATGCTTCATCCGTACCCCAACGATTAGTATTCCAACCTAAAGCTCCCCAAGTATCTGCTGTAGGAGTATTTGCTGTTCCACCCATTCCAGAGTGATTAGTACAATAATAATATAAAGTTGGTGCAGAATCTGCGACTACAATTTGTGTATATGCTCCAGAATTTCCAGGAGTTCCATTTGTAGTAACTCCGGTAGTATATTCATCACCTCCTGAATGATTTCCATTACTTGTTGTAGAAAATCTTAATGGGTGATTATTGTTTGAAGAATCCGATTGATCAAATTTATACGTTCCACTTTCTGCTAAATATAAAGTTTCTTGTAAATTACCATCAATGTAATATCTATTTCCGGAGCCAGGATTGGCTACCGTTACCGTGTAAGTTCTAGTAACGGACATACGTCGTTACTCCCCTAGGCTAATCTTATGATTGCGTTAGATGCGTCTGCTGTTGGAAATTGAATTGTAAAAGTTCCGCTGGTTACAGTTTTGTCTGATCCAAAAGCAACTACTGCACACGCTTTATCAGATTGTGAATCATTATAAATTAAACATCCGTTTGCTGTAAAAGAAGCAGAAGAAAAACTTACATCTGCAAAATCACAAACTGCAGTTGTTCCATCAGTTGTTGGCGTTACACTTGTAAGAGTTGCTCCACCTGCAGTGTACGCAGTTCCTGATGAGTTAGTGATTTCATTTGATGTTGAATAAGCTGTTGTGCCTGCACCTAAAGATGCTGAACTTGTGTATAAAGCTATTTTAAAAGTGTTTCCACTTGTTGCTGTGAAATTGTGTGTACCAACTAAAAGTTCTTGTTTAAAACTTGTACAAATTGCCGATGTTATTGCCATAATTTATCTCCTACGGGTTTGCTGAGTTAATTGGTATTCTAACTGCGCCGTCTGTGTAGTCGTCTCTTCGTCTTCTACCAACTTGCTCGTTAGCAAACTTCTGTACCTCTTGTTTATACTTATTTTCATATAGTGTCAACATATCTATCGGACCTTTTAAGAATCCATAAGCTTCCGATAAACAGCAATATAAAAGCCCATTTGGAAAATT
>Ga0181369_1000428_pt1 | contig 11865 bp, 9 predicted proteins | sample LowvirmetaG_8_FD_130088 | JGI IMG/M metagenome (GOLD analysis project Ga0181369, IMG submission 130088) | Marine viral communities from the Subarctic Pacific Ocean - Lowphox_04 viral metaG | ecosystem: Environmental > Aquatic > Marine > Oceanic | place: Subarctic Pacific Ocean | collected 2015-11-29 | reverse complement strand
GGACCACCCTCAGGTTGAGGTGCTTTTAAATCAGAACCAGGATTCTCACGCTCATAAGACTTACGACCCTTTTCATTGAGACCGCCTTCTTTGTTCTTACCCTCTTTACGTTGCCAAGCAGCACTCTCATTCGTCTGAATGTTCATGTCAGTCTTTTTCTTTGACTTCAATGCTTTTTGTTGAAGTTGAAGTTTCTGACGATTAAGAACAAGTTGTCTACGCTGAATCATTTGATCTCTACGATCTAGCGAATCATTCTTTCCATCATTATGCTCCTCAGCCTCAGCAACTCTGATCAATGGTTGAGTTGGATCAGGACTGGACTGAGAATACTGAGTAACGCGAGCATCTGGATATACTTTTTGAACAGCATCTGTAATCTCTGCCTTACTAGGAACTCGCAGTGATGGGAAGAACAATTGAGTCATATAGAACTTACCTCGGAAGGTGAGGAAGATTCTCATGACTTGACCATTCTGACGAGGAATGGTAGCTGCTTCTTGTACTTCAAACTCTTCTTTCTTCGTCTTCTTGACACAGTTTGGATATCTTTTTCCAAACATAGTCTTCATACCTTTCTTCTCATATCCTTTCCAACATGCTTCACCAAGTTTGTTTGTCTCGACAAAACCATTTGCTTCAAGAGCAGCAATTTGAGAAGGTGAGAAACCTTCTTTCTTAGTGCTGTTACCCCAATTAGCAGCACCCTTCTTACGGCACTTTACAAGGGCACCAGAGGCATATGCAGAAGGCCATACAGAGTAACGAGACTTGACCTTATGATAGCAGGCATCTTTCGTTCCACTACCCTTACCCTTCTTGTCTTCTTCTGAAAATACTTCTTCTTTCATTTTCTTTTTATCAGTAGAAACGTAAGTTGGTTTGGCAGCACCAGATTTTGATTGTTGTCCTGGATCTGCTTTCTTTTTGCGACGAGATGCAGAGAGTCTTTCGGACTTGCTCATGCTTGCTCGTTTTGATGAGGAGACACACTTGGGAGTTCCTTCTCCTGGTTCATCACTGGCGCAAGTCCCACCTGTGACAACGTTGACCCAACCACCTTTACCATCCTTTGACTTGGATCCTTTAAACCACTTGTTAAGGGAACCTTCGCTAACTCCACCATTAGAGCTCCCATCGCTCCCGTTCCCATTTCCATTCCCATTCTTAGTCTCATCATCTGCACTATGTCCATTTTCTTTGCGTAACATTCCAGCTGCTCCTACAACCTTAAATCCCTTAGGGATGGATTTACACTTTTTATCAGTGTAACAATAGTATTGACCTGCTGGACACTTGCCGTTTTTCATCAATTATGAGAGTGGCCTCTTCTTATTTATAGTCCAATTATGTTATATACGTTTAAACTACCAGCACCAATGGGACCATCAGGAGTTGCAAATGAAGTTGCGCTTACAATTCCTACTACGGTAAGTTTAGTAGTCGGATCATCAGTGCCTATTCCAACCTTTCCCTCAGTAGAAGCGAGTCCGCCTGCTGAAACAAGATTTGCAGATTGTCTTGTCTTGTCAGCCATGATACATACTTGCTTTTAACTATTTAGAAATTAATATCCATTTCAAAAATTTTATCAGCTCCTACTCCTAAGAAATGAAGTTTATATCCATTGGGTGTATTAACAACACGAACATCTTGTGGATCTGCTTCAAATGCTGTTGTGTCTATTGCTGCTACAAATGTTAATGTGCTAGTAACATCATAGGCAACTGAGAGTGTGAAGTGTCCAATTGTATCAGTAGAATTTCCACAAGTAAATATACCTTTTCCATCAGGAGTAAAGTCAAAAGATCTTAATGATGCGTCTGATGAAGTAAGAGTTGATGATACCCCATCATAAACCATTGTAGTTAAACCTCTACCCAAAACATATGGTACGGCAAGACTCCACTGATATATCTTATCATCAGTTCCATCCAAAACATAACACTTTGTTCCATCAGGATTAAACCTAAATGATGACGGAAGATCACCGCCGCGAGTCACCAAATCTATACAACCATCAGCAAAACCTGATAACTCGTATGCAGTTGTTAACGGAATTGTTACTGCTTTATCCATTGAGGAAGAATATCTATCCAGAAATGTAATTGTAGTTCCATCACCATTAAATCTACAACCACTTGGAGTAGCAAAGTAATTTGTTAAATAAGCGGTTCCACTGGGAGCAGGGGGCCACTGGGTTGGTGATAAATCAAGTGCTGTGTAGAGTGTAGCTGTTGATGAATCAAATCCTGTGCTTAGATCATATTCTCTGACTTCATCTGTACCATAATCAATAACTACCAACTTTGTTCCTGTGGGATTGAAATCAAAGTGTGCTGGATTGGTTGTTCCTAATGCTGTTCCTGAAACATAGGTTACTGTTGACGATAGATCAAATCCAGTGCTTAAAGTCCATTCATGAATTTTGTCACTACCATTGCCAATAACAAACATTTGTGTTCCATCAGCATTAAATCCTACATCATAGGGATTGCTCTCATATGATGTAGTAGCGAAATTTGTTCCCTCAGTTATTGTTCCACTTGTAACATCATATGCATTTGATACACTATACTCAACAACTAAATCTGTATCATAGTTGACTACAAAAAATTTGGTTCCATCATTATTCCATCTTATACTATATGGAGTTGTGAGACCATCTCCACCAAGACTATACGCACCATTATACCCATCAAGAGTTCCAACATCATATGCAGTTGATAAGTCAAATTGTTGGATATTGTCATCACCAAATCCAATTAAATATAATTTTGTGCCATCACCATTAAAATCAAATCCTCTTACATATGCATCCGCACTACCTATACCAAAAATATTATCTAATCTTTTGTTTATTTGTTCATATCCAGGACTAAACCGATTCGCCAGATCATCGTTTGCATTGGTTGTTATCGTCCACGGAGTTCCCATTGTGAACTGCTGTATAGTATCATATGAAGATCCACCAAAATAAAGATATCTTCCATTTGGGGATACTTCTACTGAAAAGGTATTGGTTTCGTATTGGGCACAGGTAAAGGTTGCTTGCGTGCTTGATCCTGATGTATTAAAAGGAGAGGTACACTCAATATGTCTAATATAATCACCACTATATGTGAGATACAAATGAAGTCCATCTGGTGACCAAGCAAATGCATATGGATAAGTCATTCCAGTGGTGTATAAGTTTGTTTGCTGCGATCCCACTTTCTTCAATCCTGCTTGGGATATGGCAGCAATTCTTACATTATCAACACTGTCATACATTCCAGAAGATCTTGATTCAAAATCACCTCCTGTAATAAGACCTCTTGCTTTTGACATTATGAAATATCCTCATACCCAATAACAAGTTCGAGATCACTTGCTACTGATGCAACTGCACGAATAGAGTCACCTTCTTCTAAGTAAAAATATGTATCCTTTGCACACAAAATTTGAGTTGCTTTTGCTGGAACAGAAATTACCTTCGCAATATATCTATCTGTTGAACCATCGTAAATACTGACACTAATATCAGCAGAATTTGTGCCATCAACATTTGCACAAAGAATACTATTAATTTTTAATACCTTACCACTAGAAGAAGCATTGCTCAATGCAGCAGCAATAGATGCAGTCACAGCATATCTTGCAGTCTTTCCAGTAATTGTTGTTGGACTTTTTAAGTTTGGTGCAGCCATGTTTTTATCTCCGTGTTATATTTAGAATATCATTCCCATGATTACTGGATCTGGACCTGAACTTCCTCCACCACCAGAGGCAGTTACTGTTGCAATACCTCCACTAGCAGTTGCAGTTACGTTAGTGCTAAAATTGATAGCAGTAATTCCTGCTCCAAGAAAAGATCCATTGTTTTTAATATCAATACCAGAGATTACATTTGAAAGATTACTTCCATCACCACTAAAACTAGTTGCACTGATAACACCGGTAACATTTAAATTAGTTCCTGTTACTCCAACACCAAGGTATCCAGATACTTGTGTAGAAACTCCTGCTGTTGTAGCGAAGGTGGCAATACCTGCACTGATTGCCTCAGTTGCAATTCCCGATTTAATTGAAAAATTTGAATCTCCTCCACCACTACTACCACCGGTAGCAAAATTAAAAGCAACAATTTCAACAATATCATCAACTGTTGCACCTTCATCTAAAACAATAGAAGTGGTGTTTGTTGCAGTATATTGATCCTCTGAAAGTTTGACACCATTAAGGAATACATCGACGTAACCAAGAGCATACGTTGCGGCGAATGTTGTTTGATTGGCAGTTGCTGTGTACTTGGTTACAGTCTTATTTGCTTTCTCAACAGTTACAGATGCAACACCAGCAACAATACTGACATCTACACCACTTGCAAATTTAATCGTATTGGCAGTTCCTACCGCTGCTCCTAAGGTAGAAATTCCAACGGACTTGTTATCAACCCAAGACTGAACCCCCTTTGAACTACTGGATAGAACTTGTCCATCCTGTCTTGGATATCTTAAATTCTTTCTACTTAGGAGTCTTGGCATTAGTTAGCAGTCTCCAAAATACTTAATATAAGTTTTAAAGTTGTATTCGCACTAGCAGAAACCTTAATAGAATCAGTTGTCTCTAATACCAATTTACCATCCATAGGAACAAAAGCATCATTCTGAGGAACAGCTCCTTGCTTAATAATTTCCGTTGTTGTTGAAGATCTTACATGCGACATTGTTACGGTAGCATCTGCCGACCCGTAGTTAGTGACATGTGCATACAAAACAATGGCAGTGTAACCAGCAGGTGCTGTATAAGCAGTCTGCTCAGAAGTTGTAATAACTACTGTCTTTGTTTTAAATCTATTGAGAGCAAGTTGTGCCATTCTAACTGAGTGCTAAGATAAACGGAGTCATTTCTGAGAACAAACTCTTAGTGAAAGCTCTTCCACTAATTGTACCAGTGCTTTGATTGATCTGTAAGTTGTCTCCGATTCGGAAATTACCTGCCTGGTCTGTGCTGGTATAAACAACTCGCCCACCATTATCGGTGAGGACCTCATTTGCCTGGATTGTCACACCACCTCTTTTTGGAGTGGCAGATTGAATTGTATTTCCAGAACCAATATATTCAAATGTATGAGAACTAGCGACAACTCTACTCAGTTGATGGAAGTATGTAGTCGTACCAGAACCTATGTTGTTATTTAGATTCTCTTCTAATGTGATAGTTGAGATCCCACTAATTGTTGGTGTTGAAGAAGCAACTGTATAGTAAATCGGTTCTAGTGAAACAGATGCTGTTGCCTGAGTTCCAGATGTGGGTGCATCAATTGTAATTGATGGAGCAGATGCATATTGATCACCCCCAGTGATGAGAGTAACTGATTCAACTTTATCACCATTCATATTGGCAAATGCAGTTGCTGCTGTTCCACTAGGTCCTGTGGGTGTAGCAATAATAACATTTGGAGTTGTTGTATATCCTGCACCAGGATTTACAACAGTAACTGCCTCAACTCTATTATAAAGAATATCAAAATATACACCTTGTCCATCATACGGTCTACCAGTTCCAAGTCCAGAAATTACAATTTCATCTTGATCAGCAACGGTTGCTGCTGCTGCAACTGAACTACTAAATTGTCTAGATCCAACGCCTCTGGAAACAAGACCAAATGTGCCAAAACTACAATTACTGTTTGCAACGTCTGCTTGTCCACCAGCATCACATGAGATTGCTTCATTGCAACAAATAGTAAAGATGGAAACCAACTGAGCATATCCTTCATTGGTTACGGCAATACCTACACCACCTTGATTATATTGAGTGAATGAGTCGAAGTTCATAGACTTCAACAATGGTGCTTGATTACCATCAATTCTTGCACCAGTGCCTGTTGTAGTATCGCTAGTACAGTTCTGAACATAAGGACCTTTCCACTTACCACCACCCTGGTTTACGGCAGCATCAGCAGTTGGAAATGACACAGCAGCAGCAGGTGCTCTATGACCAGTAAATGTCATGTTGGCAAGTTTGGATGCCTTTCTTACATGGAAGAGATCACTAGTTGCATTATTGGGAATGACAGTGACAGTTCTTTGATCATCGCCAGTGATAGCACAGAATGCCGGAACCTGAATTGGATTATTTTCACTATAATTACCAGCAAGAACTCTAATAGTAGTCTTCGTTGTTGCCACTCCACAGGCAGCTTTAATTGTTAAGAATGCATTATCAATAGATGTTCCGTTATTAGAATCATTTCCATCCTTAGAAACATATAGAACATTAGTAGCAGTGTTGATACCACTTGAACTTGTTGGAATTGAAATATTACTTCCAATTGTTACAATTCCCGAGAGAACTTGAAGTCCATCTCTTGCTGTAACAAGACCAATAGAATCGATATTAGTTACATCATCATAAGTGATTGTTCCACCAACAGTAATATTACCAGTTGCTTCAATATTTCCTTCAACAAATAATGATACTCCTGCTCTTGCACTTGTTGTTGCAATACCAACTGCTTTGAGGGTATGAATACCAACAGAGTCAGTTGCAAATGTTCCACCAATTGCTGCAAAACTTCCACTATTAGCAACAGTTTTCCACTTTGAACTTGCAGAATCATATTGTAAAATATATTCATCATCAAGACCAGTGATATCAACATCATCTAAATCTTTAATGAATCCGGCACCACCGCCACCCATTGTGGACATTTGGGTTTGGATTCTATTGATAAAGATTCTATAATGTTCTGCTAGATCTTTTAGAGTTGCAAACTTTTGATCTAATGGTGTAAGTGGATCTTGTCCAGAACCAATATTTTCTGCTTCATCAGGAGGTTCAGTAAGAAGATAATTTTCCTGTAAGTCCTCTACCTTTTCTTGTCTTACTTGAATCTGCTCAACAATCTCTCTTAGACTCTCAAAGTTTTTGAGTTCCTTTCTGATTTTTTTGAGTTCTTCTTCGTAGTATTTTGGTTTAGGTAAACCACTAAGTTTTGTTCTTAATGATTCTACTTCTTCATCTAATTTATTTCCAACAAACTCAAACTTTTCATTCAATGAAGTCTGAATACGTTTTGCAGTTTCCTCAGTAACTTCTTGTAAATGATCTACTTTATTATCTACTTGATCTGAGAATGAAATCTCAAACTCTTTTTGATTCTCTTTAAGTTTCTTTTGGAGTTTCCAAACAATATCAGATTGTTCCTTTAACTGACCATAGATTTGATCTTTGAGCTCATTTACTCTATCATGTACGTTTTTAAAATCAACTTTTGTTTCAAAACCAAGAGTGTCTTTTTCTTCTTGCAGTCGATTTAATTCAGTTTCTGCCTGAGTAGTTACATTTTCAATCCAATCCTTTACAGTTTTAAATCTTTCATCAACCGAACTGAATGTTGAAGCAATCCATTCAAAGTCAGGTATTTCTGTTACTTTTTCAATCCAAACAGGAAGTTCTGGAATGGATTCCTTTAAAGACTGAACTGATTCCTTAATTGTTTCCAGTTCTTCTTCGTAATATCTTACCTCTGGAACAACAGGGATGGATTCTCTTACATCATCAATAATTTCACAGAGTGCTTCTAGTTCTTTATCATATGATTTAACTTCTGGAACTTCTGGAATGCTTTCTCTGACATCATTAATCAGGCGGAGAAGTTCTCCCCATTCTGGTGCCTGAACAACATCAGTTACTTCGATCTTTGCATTTCCATCAGCATCATCAATTATCTGTGTTTCTTCTTCTAATTCTTCTGGCTCAATAAAATCCTCAACAGAAGGAAGTTCACCCTGCCCTACGATATCCTCAATGGATGGTAACTCGTTATTATGCTCTTCGGGCATTTCAGTCACAACTTTTTTACCTATTTATTTTGGGACTTTTGGGCATCTTTTAGCATCTTAGTTAAATCAGCAGTAGATCCAACAAAAAGAGCATTAGTGACATTGGTGGGACCTTTTTGCGTGTCCTCCTCAACATCTTTTAATTTCTTCTGCAAGTCCATTAACTTGTCAGTTGCATCGGAGACGCTTTTGATTAATTGACCAGCAACTTCATATGCACGTGGCATTTCACTTTCCTGAGCCAATTCAAGAATGCCATTAATTGCTTCTTGACCTTTCTCAATTATACTATAAAGGTTACCTCTTGTATACTCATAATCTTTTTTGACATCTGTCTTTTCTCTATCAACAGGAGGTTTCACTACCTTGACTTCTTTTGTTGCTTCGACAATATCGCTTGCAACATCAAATGTATCTTCTAGGTTATCAAACTTCATGACATGTCCGTGCTAAAATCTTGATAGAATGAGGTTGTCTCATTGAAACCAAAGTCGTCTCCGACTTCAATAAGAGCATCATCAGCAGTATTCAAGATATTAACACCAGAACCTTGAACGTGATCCACAGCGATCGTTCCATCCTGACCCCTTCTTACTTTCAGATTGTTGCCAGTAATAGATTCAATAAAGAGTTCTTCGCTATTGATAGTTACATAGGTTTCTTCACTAAACGGTGCTGTTGTAGTGAGAGTGAGAATAGTCTCGGTGGATTCGATGTCCTCGTCTAAGTATGCAGATGCATCTCCAACGTAGTTTTTGGTTGCTCTTGGCGTAACAGTGTAGCGAAGTTCCCTTCTGGGATTCTTCACATCCGTGTTCGTCATGTAATTGAGAGTAGCCTTCTTGATAATACCAGTGGTCTGATCTGGTGTAGGACCGAACAGATAAGTCTTTGCAGTAAATCTCAACGTATAAATCAGTGCTCTTCTACTAGAAAAATCACCTTCATAGTCATCAGTAAAGTTTACTGAATCAAGAATAATTGGAATATCTCTTTTCTCGTTAATTTCACCAACCATCTGAATGGTGATATTATATGCCGGTTGAAAATATGGTAAAATCTGTTCAATAATTTGAAGAGCATCATCATTTAACTTAGTCATGATGCTCAACTCAAATGCCATGTTATATGGCACCGGCATAAATGATTTTTTAATAGTCGAAGTTGAATCGACTTTTTTGGATAAGAATGTTTGAGTTTGAGAAACTTTTCTACTGGGATCATAAGTCAATCCAGTAAACTCAAATGACATCCTTGGTAAAGTAATGGATGTTGGTTTATTGAGTTGAGGTGTTTGCTCAATTCTTGCTAAGAACTTTTGTGTTGGTCCATATGCCAAAGGAACCTTCATCACACTTACAGTGGATCCACTATCAGAATGTTTGATGGTAATGTCATTGAACAGGGTGCCGAACCCAATAACAGTCCTTCTCAACACCTCATTGTAAAAGTATTCAAACATCTTTATAGTCCATTGTTATAGTTATTTAGACTTCTCCGAATGGATTCCTCTGAGTGAAGTCTAAAATACCGTCTGCTTCAACTTGAATATTGTCGTTATCTGCATATGGATCAATAAGATCATCAGTGTCAACAGTGGATAATGTATAAACAGCGCCAGAGTCTTGACCTGTAATTGTTTCACCGGAAGTGAATGTCCCATTGGCAATGGATACTCTAAGTTCTTTGGTAGAAGAGATCCACTTCTTAACTCTTGCCTTAGTTCCAGTTGTTCCACCAGTAACGATTTCGTTATAAGTGTAGTCTCCGCTACCAACTAGTGAAGGTGAGGAGAATGATATCTGAGGTGGCAGATTATTTGTACCAAGAGTATACTTACTACCAGAGTCGCTTATTCTGATGGCAGATATTTCACCCGAAGAATTTAGAATTGCCTCCGCTGTTGCAGTATTTACACCAACTTCAAGACTTGAATAATTTTTATCAGCAGCACTGTTTGCAATAGAAATTACCGGAGGTTCAACATATCCACCTCCACCAAACGTGACTGCAATACCAGTCACAATACCGCATCCATTAATTCCAAATTCAATTGATGTTGTACCGATGCCAGTATTAGTTGCAGCAGCAGACATGTAAACAATATTAGGATCAATCTGTGTTACATGAGTTCCATCTGGAATATAGTTAGTAAGCGTATTATCATAGTCATATTGTAATCTGACTCTATCTCCAAGAAGAATACCTGTTGTAGTGATTCCTGTAATAAATGTAGATCCAATACCGATGGTTCCTTCTGTCTTTACAGAATCAAATCTCATCGTTGCAACGCCAAGTGCTCTAAATGCTTCATTGGCACCACCAGGACCAGAAATGCTAATTGTGGCTGTTGTTCCTGGGGCATAACCAAATCCACTATTTCCAATACTAATAGCAGTGATTGTTCCTGCGGCAGAAACAGTTGGTGTTGCTGTTGCGTTTACTGGACTTGGAGAACCAAATGTAATTGTTGGAGTGAGAGTGTATCCAAATCCGATTGTTGCTCCCGTACCAACTGCCCATGAATCGGATTCATTAAACGATACCGCAGTAACCACACCAGCGATATTGATCGTTGCAATACCAATTGCTGTCTGACCAGTGCTAAGACCAGTTCCAAGACCAATAGTTACTGTTGGAGTAGAAGAATATCCCCTACCCGTTGTTGTAAATGCAACTGAGTTTGGATTGATAGAAGTTCCAGAGAGACCAATTGTAGCTGTTGCTCTACTAACACCAGGAGCACTTATTGTTACCGTTGGGGGACTTGCTTGATCATAGAATTTACCCTCTCCATTAACTGCAATACTTGCAACTGTGCCACCCGTTGAATCAAAATCTCCCATTGTTGCAGTAGCACTGGCAGTATTTGAACCGCCAGTTGGAAGTGCAAAGGTAACCTGTGGTGTTCTAGAATAAAATCTACCACCAGTAGTTTGAACTGGGAATAAGAAGTTCGCAGCGCCAATACCTATTGGGGCAGAAAGAACACTAACACCAGCACCAATTGGATGATCAATGATTGCCGTAGCAGATGCTCCTACATGAGTTGGAGTATCAATGGTTACAGTTGGCGGTGTTGAGTATCCACTACCACCATTAGAAACTGTGATAATTCCAACTGCACCTGTTGTTGCTAAACCAACAGTGGCAATTGCACCAGATCCCCCACCACCGACAAAAACAACAGTCGGTGGCACTGTGTATCCAGCACCAGGATTAATCATCAATACTCTATCGATAGATGATGCAGTTGCAAATCCTGTTCTGGATGTCATGATTGCAACCGCAGTTGCTTGAATACCGCCAGGTGCAGAAGAAATTGCTACCGTGGGTGTTGATGTATAACCCTGTCCTTGATTCGTTAGACTGATAAACTTTAATGCACCATCAACAACTGATGTGGACACAGTTGCAGTCTGCCCAATTCCAATCAGTTTCAGAGTCTCTGCGTATCCAGCATCCTCCATGCTGTCATCGATCTCATCAACACCGGTATCAATTACTTCATCTTCATAACGGAATACTTCACATCGTAGTTCATATGTGTAAAGATCTTGTAACTGATAGAAAGGATCAGCGTATTCTACAAACTTGATCTCATACAATCTATCATCAAGAGGGAAATAGATTAAATCTCCACCTTTTGGTCTGGATGATAATTTAATATCTTGTTCGTTCTGAATTAAAGGTTGAATATATGTTTCCCACCTCTCCCTTGAAATAATTAATGTGACATCATCTTGCTGTTGCACACCAAATTTTGACATGAGGATACCAGCACCCTCATATGAATCCGATTTTACATATGCCTCGATAGGATAAGCATCATCAAATTTGGATTGAATTACTTCTTTAATTACAGTATTTGATGTGAGATACTTCCTAGGAATATAATGAACATCAACTCCATATGTACGAAGTTGTTCGTTGATCAGATCTTGTACAAGACTCTGCTCACCACGTGTTCCCTGAGTAAAATATGGATTAAGTGCCATTATCCGATAAGATCAAGAGGTGGAGTTTCGTATGT
>Ga0181369_1000427_pt1 | contig 11876 bp, 16 predicted proteins | sample LowvirmetaG_8_FD_130088 | JGI IMG/M metagenome (GOLD analysis project Ga0181369, IMG submission 130088) | Marine viral communities from the Subarctic Pacific Ocean - Lowphox_04 viral metaG | ecosystem: Environmental > Aquatic > Marine > Oceanic | place: Subarctic Pacific Ocean | collected... | reverse complement strand
ACTCATTTGCTAGTACTGGATATTTCAGATGGAGATTAAACGGCGTATTGGCTTCTAAAACACTCGTTGTTCTAGCAGACGCTGATCATCCTGATAATACCGTGGTGACCAATCCCGGCTATGGCGCAGCTCAGTTGGTAGCAGATTTAAATGCCCAATTAAATTATGAATTTGATGGAATTCAATTCTTTGAAACAAGTGACAAAATTGGAGTTAGATCTACTTTCTCTTTTGGACCTACTGCTACAATAGAATTAGTTTCTGTTCAAGATGCAATTTATGGACCAAAAGCCCCCGGCGTTGTGGTTCCTTTGCAAAATGTATCACCTACAGGTCTTGGACAACTCATGACAGTTGCTCAATTCACAGGTGGTCTAGATTACAACCAGCCTTCATCTTCTGCTCCTGCTAGTGGAACATGGGACTTCACATCACTAACTTCATATGATTTGCAAGTTGTAGTTGATGGAACAGACAATGTCTTGATAGACAATGTTGTTCAAACAATCGACTTGTCAAGTTTTTCTGCAAACGCAGCAGCAACAACAGCAGATATAGTCACAGCAATAAACGCAGCCAGTCCAAGTGGATTTGCAGCCGTAGCAGTTGGTGATAATATTTCGCTTTACACTATAGCTCAAGGTAGGGATTCAAGATTGTTGGTAAAGAGTGAAAGTTCAACTTTCGAATTCTTTGGATTTGACGCTCCTCTATCAGATCCAGATGACACATCTAGTGCAGTAGGACCATATGTAACAGCAGAAGGAACTACTCCTTCTGGAACCAGTGGTGACGTTAGCATCCAAAACTTAGGCTTAGTTGCTGGAGATGCAAATAGCACTGGCGCAGTTTCGCTAACAATAACTGCTGATAGTGCAGGTATTGATGGAAACGATACGCAAGTTGTTGTTAAAAATGACATTAGAGAAGGAAACTTCATAATGGAAGTTTACAACAATGGAATTCAAATGGAATCTTGGGGAAATCTTTCTAAAGACGAAACCAGTAGATTTTATGTAGAAACATTCCTAACGCTTGTTTCAGATTTTATTAGAGTAACAGACAACTCGGCAGTTTCTGCTCCTCCAGCTGACGGGACTTACTCTTTAGCAGGCGGTACAGATGGCATTCCTGCTGATCCAGATGAACAAGATTCATTATTGATTGGAAATCTTCTTGGAATGACAGGACTTTACGCCTTGTCAGAACCAGAACAAATCAATATTGACCTTGTTTCTGTTCCGGGTCATGCATCCACAGGCGTTATCTTGGCTATGATTGACATGTGTCAAAATCAAAGATCTGACTGCATGGCAATTGTTGATCCGCCATTTGGATTGACAGTTAACGAAATAACACAATGGCAAAATGGATCTCACCCATTAAACACAACACGATTCAATTCAGACTTTGCGGCACTTTACTGGCCTTGGTTGAAACTTAGAGATACATTCAACAACGTTGATGTATGGGTTCCACCATCTGGCTCTGTAATGGCTGTTTACGCTAGAAGTGACTTCTTATCAGCTCCATGGTTTGCCCCTGCTGGTCAAACTAGAGGAATTGTTCCAAGTGTCACTGACGTATTTAGCAGACCAACTCTGGCTGAAAGGGATTTGATGTATGGTAATAGAAATGCAATAAATCCAATTGTTCAGTACGCAGACTTCCAAGACTTCGTTGTATGGGGTCAAAAGACCTTGCAAAGAAAACCAACAGCTCTTGATAGAGTTAATGTTAGAAGAATGATGTTCTACATAGAAAAAAGAATTAGATCTTCTTCTAGAGCGTTGTTATTCGATCCGAATGATGACATCTTCAGAGATAAGTTTGTTCAAATTGCAACAAAGATACTTCAAGAAGTACAAGTTGGAAGAGGCTTGACAGATTTCATCATCAAAGCTGATGAGGAACTCAACACGCCAGATGTTATAGATAGAAATGAATTCAGGGCTAGAATCGGTGTTCAGCCTACACGAGCAGTAGAATTTATGTTCATAGAATTTAGCATTCATAGAACCGGAAGCTTCGACCAAGTTGCTGAAAGTTTCTAATTTCAAAGATTATAAAGATTTTAAGGGAGAATTTAAAATATGATTAACATGGGTATAGGCGAAGTGGGCGGCGCAAACGTACTTCACAAGCGTAAATTCAGATGGACATTTGAACTTACTCGTGAGGGAGATACAATTGTTCCAGTTCACTATGTAAAACTTGCCGCAAGACCAAATATCAGCATTGAAGAAACTGAAATAAATTTCTTGAATGGCAAAACATGGATTCCGGGTAAAGGAACTTGGGAAACTGTAACAATAACATATTACGATGTGTCTGTTGACGGTGGCCAAGGAAACATTGGGCTTTGGAATTGGCTCGCAACTGTTTATGACTTTACAAATCCTGTCACATTAACCCAAAGTACAAGAAGAGATAATTACTCTTGTGACGCAACCTGCACTCTCTATGACGGTTGTGGCACGGCTCTTGAAGCTTGGGGAATGGGAGATGCTTGGCCGACTGCGGTTAATTTTGGAGAATTGGATTACGCAACTTCAGAAGAATGCACAGTGGAAGTTACCATGAGATATGCTAACGTAAGCTACGCTAACTTCTGCGGGCCAGATGTTGCACCTGAATGCGAAGGCTGCTCATCAGGCGGTTAATGAATTACGGTATTTCGTATTACTTTACTCCTTTATTTAGTAGATAATTAATTGGCAGGAGGGGCTATTTAGTCCCTCCTGCTTTGATATATAAGGAAAAAATATGGTTAACATGGGTCTAGGCACGTTAGGAACTTCTGACGTATGTTTTAAAAGAAAATTTAGATGGCTTTTTTTAATTCCATCTGTTTCTGGAGCCGAGATCGGAATGCTACCTCCGGAAAGAGGAGCAAGACCTAGCGTTACAATAAAAGAAAACGAAGCTCAACATTTAAATGAAATAATATACTTTCCAAGCAAGCCAGATTGGAAGCCAATAAATTTAACTTTGTATGATTTAAAAATAAATAGAAACCCAGTTATAAATTGGCTTTCTAATCAGTATAACCCACAGACGGGCAGCTGGAACATAGGTTATGGAGAGGTGCAAGATCCTGCTAATGAGTTTAAAAAAGATGCTCAAATACAAATGCTTGATGGTTGCGGAAACATAATTGAAGAATGGGAGCTAGAGAATGTCTGGCCTAATAACATTGAATGGGGAGAGCTAGATATGTCAGATTCTAATTACGTGACAGTAGATCTTACTTTAAGATACGACAGAGCTTATAAAACACGCTAATCTAAATCTTTTTGTAAAAGCTCTTTCATTTCTTTAAGCTTTTCTTCCAACTCTTTTGTTTTTAAATTTAATTTTCTACAAGCTCCGCTTTTGTTCAGTCTGCCTTTTTTTGTGTAAACTTTATTTTCGTTTTCAAGCAAAGCTGTAACTATTTCCCCGTAGCCATTTTCAATTAATTTGTCTATGAGTTCTTGTATTTCTAATTGATTTATCATATTCATAATTTTTAATTATACAAAATTTTCTAGTTAAATCAACATTTAATTTCTATTTTCTATCTTTATTGCTTATGAAAACTTGCTTTCCATTTTTTATCATTACGTGATTATCGCAATATTGAAAATAATTAAGAAATCTTTTTTTAAGTTCATTATAATTTCGAGCGGTTCTATAGAGTTGCCTAAAATGGTTTAAAATACATGTCGTCATGTAATTAAAAGCTTTACCTTTTCTCGAATCAAATCTATTTATTTTTTCAAAGCAAATAACAACTCCTTCTTGTATAGCATCATCTTGATCTATCAATTGGAATTTTGCATACTTAGTTATATTCTCAGATAAAGTAAAAAATGCAGTAGCGAGATGCTCTTTAGAACCTTCAAATTCTTTTTCCAACTCAGAATATTTTTTCTTTTTATTTAAAAGGTCATCTTCATATTCTTTATGCTTTATGCTTTTTGACTTTCTTCTTTTTATAGTTTTCTCTAAACTTTCTATAATTAATTTTGTTTTTTCTTTTTGTCTTTTAGAAGTTTGAAATTTATTAATTATTTGTTCAAAGTACTTATTATTTAAGTATTCGCTTTTCATCAATCTCCTTTTGCCAAGTTTCTATTCTAGAAAGCGCATCTTCTTTTGCTTCTTCTAGCCAAATCGAAACTTGACTATAGTACTCAGGGCTATATAAAAGACCAGATGTTAAGCTTCTACAGTGATCAATATATTTGTCTTTATTTCTTTGAAAATTGTCTTCTTTTCCTATTAGCTTAACAGGCAAATTGTATTGTCTTAAAATTACATTTCCTAAAATTTCAGTGTCTGGCCAATTCGGTCTTGTTGGGTTTGGTTTGTAATCTTTGATGTCATAAAGAGAAGAAAGTCTTCTCATGCTCCATCCAAATCCGATTTTATCCATTGTTTCCATGTGATACATGCTAGCTGTATGCGAAATCATTCCTACCCAATCATCATGCTGTCTTGGACTTATTTCATATCCAACTGCTGGGTATTTATCGTCTAAATGACAACCACAATATTTTAGTAAATATTCTATAAAATCATTTTTCATCAAGAAAACATCTGCGTGGGTTGCAAACATAAATTCTGTTCGACACACAGCTTGCGCTAAATCCATTGCCATGGCGGGAAAATCTGATGGGTGGCAAACACCATTAAGCCTTAGAGAATGAACCTCAACGTCATCATCAGCAAGACTGTTTATTTTTTCTAAATTTTCTTTTTTAGACCCAGTATCTATGATTACAATATAAGGCTTTACTGTTTGAAGCTTTAGTATTTCAACACATATTTTTAAAGATTCATATGTGTCTAGTACTGGTATGGCTGCTGTGACCTTGTATTCCCAAGGCTTTTTTGAACAAGATCCTTCCCAAGGTCTTTCTTCTACTGATTTGTTTCTTAAAGGTGCAATTGCCATAACTATAATAATAGTAGTATGAAATGGGAAAAATCAATATTTGCTTTAAATTCAATTCTAGAAAATCCATTTGTTAAAACAGGATACAAAGAATTAATTAAATATTACGAGTCCAATGAAATGCAATATGAAAAAGAGTGTTTAGATTTTTTAGTGAAATTAAAGTTTGAAAATGACAACAATTCAAATAATAACAAGGAATAATGAAAACACTATATCTAAAACATTAGATTCAATTAAGAACATTGAATCTAAAAAAGTAATATTAGATCTAGGAAGCACCGACAAAACTCTTGAAATATGTTCGGGCTATGAGGGATTAAAATTATTTAATTTAAATGAAGATAAAAGTTACGCAGAAATAAGGAACGAGTTCTCAGAAAAAGATCAAGCTAACATATACTTAAATCCTTGGGAAACATTAGCTAAAGGAGAAAATTTTCTAAACGATATAATTGAGAATCAAGAAAAATGGAATGAGCCTTTTTCTGTTTACGTCTTAGAAAACCAAACAATATCAAAGGAAATAAGAATTTGGAAAAACCAAAAATTCGAGAATCCAGTTTACGAATCAATAAGTGCTGATAGTGAATTAGAACCAAGAATAATTATTTACTCTAATTCGATTCAAGCAGAAGACATAAGACAAGAAAATTTAAATAAAATAAACAAGTGGATAAAAGAAAAGCCTTTATCTTTAGAGCCTTACTATTACGCTGCTTGCTGTCATCTCTCTTTAAGAAACTATGAAAAATTTATTTATTATTCTGACGAATATTTTGCAAGAGAAACAAAAGTTGGGGACTCTTACATAATTTTAAAATACTACAACGCTCAAGTTAAACTGCATTTAAAAAAAGTAAAGTCTGCTGTGGAGTGTGTTCTTGTTTGTTTGTCCTACAAGCCTTTCATGTCAGAATTTTGGTGCTTGTTGGGCGATATTTATTACAATCAAAAAAAGATAAGCAAAGCAATTTCTTTTTACGAAAACGCTTTGATAATTGGACAAAAAAGAAAGAACTCGGATTTTCTTCCAATAGAACTTGCTAAATACAAAAAATATCCAGAACAAATGATAAAGGCATTAAATAAAATTAAAAATGAAGCTAAACCTATTTAATACACAATATCCAACTCATTAACAACAACGGTAACATTATCTTCAAATCTAGCTACATCAAGTTGTTTTCTTCCCGGACCTAATCTTCTAAGATTTTTTTCTAACTCGTCCATATGACAATTTATTACCGTCCATTGGTTTTCAGATAGCTTTTGAACTTGCTCATCTAAATTTTCAACTTCTGAGCTTGGGTAGTATTTTCCTAGTTGTTCCGAGCATTCTTTTATTATTTTTTTATAAAGAGGGACGTGACAAGGACATCCCGGATTATTTAAGAACTCATCAACTTCTTTTTCTAAAGATTTTGGCAAAGACTGTCTGAATCTAGAATCTTTCAAAGCCTTTTTAACTTCAATTAATCCTATTTTTTTACTCATCTTCATTCTCCTTAAATTTTCTTTTAAATTCTACCATTTCTTTTTTCCAAACTTCTTGCTCTTTTAATATTTTTTTTAATTTTGCGTCTTCTTCTATTTTCTTTTGCGGATCTAAAGCTTGTCTTATTCTCAACAGTCTTCCGCAAGAAAGACACTTGCAATTTTCATTTGTTTCATCTTTATTTAATATTTTTTTCCAATTGCAATATTCGCAATAAAACATTTGGATTTTACTCATCATTATTTTCTTCACCAAAATCCACTATGCTTCGAGCTTCTAGATAATTCAAGTAAGTTGCTGCCCATGTAGCTATAAAACTTCCTGCCATTCCGCACAAGAATACAGTAAAAGGATCTTTGGACACTAAAATATATCCACTTAAAAATCCAATCCAAGTTCCGCAACATTGGTAACAAGAAACAAGCTTGTCTAACCAAGCGGGGCATCTTTTTTCTATAAAGCCCCTAATAGGCCTAGCAATTGTTGCTGGGTCCACAATTATATGAGTGAAGCCTATAACAGATAAAATAAATAAAAATAAATTTGAAAAGTAAATTTCAGTCATCAAACTATCTCCAAAAAGTGATTTTTAATTTGTTTTCCTTTAGATAAGTTGAAAAACGAGGGTAAAGACTTTCACTTTCTAAATTCAAATCCAACTCAGCATCCTCAATATTCAATTCCATGTTTTTTACAACATTTTTATCTATTTTAGTAATAGTAACAGTAGTGCCTAAATACTTTGAAATTATGTCTTCATGGGCTTTTTTGGATTTATTTAAAAAATCTAATTTTGCTTTTTGGCCCATAGCTCTAAGAACTGGAGACATCTGACTCAGCTTCCACTGATCTCTTATATGCCTCAAATCTGGCAATTTTTTCCATAGGTTACTATCATTAAATATGACCTCTTCTATATTATGAATATTTATCTCAACCATACTCTTATATTAGAAGAAATTTGCAAATTTTACAAGGAGAAAGTTTAAATGAATGACGAGTTTAGTCCGCAAAAAATAAATCCTGAAGATATTCAAAATCCTCAGCCTACCAAGCCATCAAAAAACATAGAAACAGAAATGCTAGAAAACAACACAAAAGAAGGCGCTCCAAAGTTTTCTGGCCCAGTCCCACCAGCATTTAAAAATGCAGTTGCATCAAATAGGGGAGAATCTTCTCAGTCTACACCGACTCCTTCACAAGAAATGAGAGTAACTGGAAGTTCGAAATTAGAAGAATTGATCGCTGGGATTTCGGCAAAAGGCAATTTAGTTCATGAAAAAATTATACTTCCCTCTAAAGGGAAGTTTTATGATGGAGAAAATGGGCCATCTGATGGCGTGGTTAACATAAGGCCGATGACTGGGGAAGAAGAAGAGATCTTAGCTACTCCAAGATTTGTTAAAAGAGGTCAGGCAATTGACATGATTTTCAATAAATGCATGAAAGAAAATTATGACTCGGCAAATTTTTTAACTCAAGATAGAACATATATGCTCATATATCTTCGAGGTATCTCTTACACTCCTGAGTATGAAGTGGAAGTTAAAGACCCAGACTCCGATCAAACTTTCGCAACAAGTATAAATTTAAGTGAGCTTTATGTTGAATATTGCAAAGAAGACTTTTCTTCAGAAAATCTTAGAGACACTCTTCCAGTCACAGGATATAACTTTAGTTATAAGTTAGCTACTGGGAAGGATGAAAAAACTGTTCAAGATTACAGAGATAGAAGAGCCAAGAACTTTGATCTATCTGGCCAAGCAGACGATACTCTTTTGTACAGAACAGCTCATATGATTTCTGAAATCGAAGGACTAACTGAGAAGATTGAAATACAAACGCTACTTAAAAAGCTTCCTATTCAAGATGTTGCTTATCTTAGAACGGTTGTGAATGAACCTCCTTTCGGAGTAGATACAAAAGTATCTGTTAACAACCCTTACACTATGAGTGATTTTGAAATGGAGTTACCTTTAGAAGCAAATTTTTTCTTCCCAAGGGCAAAGAAGAAGACAGTGACCCAAGCTTAGTCTTGTGGAATAATTTGATGGAAGAGTGCTTTTTTTTCATGTATCACTTGAAACAATCAAGAGATAATTTTATGTCTTTGCCCATAAATGAAAGAAAATGGCTCATTGAAAGGTTCGTTAAACAAAAAGAAAAAGAAAACGAAGCAATGGAATCTGCCAGAAGAAAGGCTAAAACAAGGTAAAAATGAATAAAGAAAGAAATCAGAATTTAGTAATAGGAGACACAGTAAATTTAAGATTATTTACTTATAATTCCAACAATAGACAAAATGTAAATTCTGTTGACAAGGTAGAAGTGTATTTTTTAGATCCCGAATTGGTATCTGAAACAAATCCTGATGGTCGGAGATTGGTCGCAACAATAGGTAGCGATCAAGTTCAGGTAGTAGATGATCCTTTTGGAGGCCAGTATTTAGTAACTGATTTCTTAGAAGATCAAGTTTATACAATTGGAGATTATAAAGACGTATGGACTGTTTCTTTTAATGCGGATCAACAAGGAACTGTTGAAAATTCATTTAATATAATGCCCAATCTATGGTATGCATCAGACACTCCTATAATATATGATTTTTCTTTTGGATTTAGACCCAATAGATTAAGAAAAGGAGAAAGAAGATGGATCAATATTTATGTTGAGCCAAACGTACCAGACATTTCTGATTTAAAAAGATATTATGCAAATCTAGCTGTTTCTTCTCCTTTGTATTTAAATATAGAGCAGATTTGTGGAGATTGTGTGCCAAATGAAAAAGATTTAAGAATGGTAGTTGAAAATGAATTAGTCACCAACAGAAGAGGAACAGAAGGTAGCTATTTTATCGACACTGAGAAATTAGACATGGATCTTGGAATGTACAACATTTGGTTTGAAATGGAATTTGGAGAAAACAAATATATATCGGACAATTTACAACTACAAGTATTTTAATAAATAATGGCCGTACAAACTTTAATAAAATTTAGACGAGGAACAGGTACCGACTGGTCAAATGCCAACCCTACTTTATCCGTAGGAGAGCCGGGATATGACACGACAGCCGAAAAATTTAAAATTGGTGATGGAACAACTTCATGGTCATCACTTGGATACATAGGCGATGGCAATAGTGGAATAGATGGTTCTGGGACTGCTGGAAAACTTCCTAAGTTTAGCGATAGCGATACTTTAACTGATAGTGTAATTTCAGAATCGTCTGGTGGTGAGATAGGAATTGGAAGTATAACTCCAGCAGCCAAAGGCACAGGAGCAACTGGTCTTTTGGATGTAGATGGTCCTATTTTGGCTAGAGGAGGAGTCTCTAGTAATCAAACAGATGCAGGAGTTTTAGATTATGCTAGTAACATATTAAGAGTAAGAGCATATGGAAACACAAGTGGAACAGGTGAAATACAATGGAGAGTAGGTGGAGGTGGTGGTTCTGCTGATGCTCTTGGGATGTACCTTAATAGTTCGAAAGATCTTACTCATTACGGATCTACCGCTTTAATTGCCGATGGTAGTTCTTATGAATTAAGTATTAGTGGTTCTGCTGCAACTTTAGGAGGAAATAGACTTCAGCTCTTAAGCACTGAAACCGTAGTTAACAATGCTGGATCAAGTATTGATTTTAGAGTAGAAGGTGACACTGATGCAAACCTCTTATTTGCAGATGCTAGTACAGATAGAGTTGGTATTGGAACGTCATCACCTTCTAAAAAATTACATGTTGTTGGAGATTTATTAATTGATGATGGTAGCGCTATAGTTCTTGATGCTAATGGTCTTAAAATTACAGATGATACTATAGGAGCTACTTTAGACTCTAATTGTGATGATGCTATAGTCATTGGAGAAGGAGCTAGAAATTATGCAGATAAATCTATTAATATTGCAAACGGTAGATTTTCTAGTGATGGAGATTGTCAAAAAATAACTCAGGTATTAAGAGGATCTACTACAAATGCTAATATATTCTATTTAAGTAATGATGGAAGTACAGCAGCTCTTCTCAATAGCAGTGGACTTTTTCTTGGGGGAACACAATATAATTCAGACCATGTTCTTTTGCCAGACAATGCAGTATTTACTTTTACAATACATGTGTCTTGTAGAAAACAAAGTAGTGATGACTCTGCTGCTTTTATTATTAAAGGAGCAGTAAGAAATAGTCTCGGTTGGACTGATGGTGATACTATGCTTAATGAATCTAATGCCAGTTCTACTAGGAATTATCATCTTATAGACTCTCCTATTATAGAAAGCTTTATTGATTCCGGTCTTGCTGGTGTAACAGCAACTGTAACAACTTCTTACTTAAATCCTCAGACAAGCAATACTGTAGACAATTTATGGTTTGGAGTAGAGGTTAAGGGTTTGGCCGGTACAAATCTTAGATGGTCAGCTATGGTCGATGGTATACTTACTACATATTAGGAGATAATAATGGGCGTATTAGACACAAATTTAACAACCGAAAATCATGCTCAAGAAGCTGCTAATTCTTTAGTTAAAATCACAAAAAATACTTTTGATAAAATAAAAATATCTTATTCCCAAGGAGTGCAGACGTTTTGGAATAACCCTAAAGCAACACCACAAGAAATTGCAGAGGCTTTAGGAACAAACGCCTCAGAGGTTTTTTCTTTACATTACAACTTAGGAGCACTTATTGCCACTATAGATCCAAGTTTTTTAGAAAACACCGCAAACCTTATTGGCAATTTCACACAAAATGAAGACGGAACAGTAACTATCAATTAGGTAAAAAAATGACAGTAGATTATGGATCTCATGATTTAACAACTACAGGAGATGTTGGAATCAACACATCTTCTCCAAACTTTAAGTTAGATGTCAATGGAACATTTAGCGCGAACAGTGTAAACGTAAATGATGCATTTACCTTACCTACATCTGATGGTGCTCAAAATCAAATTCTGGTCACTGATGGATCTGGAAATGTGGCTTGGAGCACCTTGTCTTCTTCTGGTATAGACGGATCTGGAACTGCTGGCCAAGTGCCTAAGTTTAGCGATAGTGATACTTTAACTGATAGTGTTATTTCAGAATTGTCCAATAATGTAGGAATTGGAACAGCGAGTCCATCTGAAAAACTACATGTCGATGGAACTATAAGAGTAAACGATGGAGGTATTGGAACTGAACAGGAATCCAGCACATTCATGGCATTTCCCGGAGGAGGTCTTTTTAGAACTTCAACCGGCACGGAAACTGGATATCTTAAAATAACGATGCCGCAAAGTTGGCTTGCGGTCATGATGAAAATGAGTTTTGATGTCTATGAGTACACTGCTCAAGACTTTACTACTTTTAAACTTTCTGGATACATGTACACAAGTAGTGGTGGACAATGGATTAACACCTCTGCAAACATGGACTCAAATTATGGAAATGATGCTT
>Ga0181369_1000425_pt1 | contig 11898 bp, 13 predicted proteins | sample LowvirmetaG_8_FD_130088 | JGI IMG/M metagenome (GOLD analysis project Ga0181369, IMG submission 130088) | Marine viral communities from the Subarctic Pacific Ocean - Lowphox_04 viral metaG | ecosystem: Environmental > Aquatic > Marine > Oceanic | place: Subarctic Pacific Ocean | collected... | reverse complement strand
TGCTTTAGAAGTACCTAATGCTGGTGGTCAAACTGAAGGTTCTGAACACAGAAAAGTATTAACTGGTATTTTAGCTGCTGCTAACTTAGTTGCAAACAGAGGTAGAAGAGGTGCAGGTAACTTTGCGGTTGTAGGACCACAAGTTGCTACATTAATTCAATCTGTTGCTGGTTTCGTACCTAATCCATTCGCTAACACAGCTACTCAAGCTGCTGGTGCTATTTACCCAGTAGGTTCTGTTGCAGGTGTTCAAGTTTATACTAACCCAAAATGGTCTTGGTCTTATAACCAAGTATTAGTTGGTAGAAAAGGTGATGGTAATGGTCCAGGTCTTGTATTCATGCCTTACTTAATGGCAGAATCTGTACAAACAATTGCTGAAGGAACTATGGCTCCTAAAGTTGCTGTTAAATCAAGATTCGCATTAGTTGCTGCAGGTTTCCATCCTGAAACACAATATGCTGAGTTTACAATTACAACGCCAACTAACGCGTTAGACATGATTAACATAGCTTAATAATTACTAATTAGTAAATAATAAATTAAGGGTTCTAAGAAATTAGAACCCTTTTTTATTTTCGGGATATATAGAATATAAACATTTTTTTAAAATTTATGAAAATTAAATCTAAAATAAAAAACTTAAGAGAATTTATCTTTGAAATGGATTCTAATAAAACTCAAAAAATCAACGTTCAACCAGTTGACACGTTAGATTTAAGCAAAGAAATAGATTCTATTTTAAATAACTTACAAGATTTAGAGACTAATTTAAATAAAGACATTTATCAACAAGAAGATTCTAAAGATATTAAAGAATCTATTCAACTAATATATGAAGAAACAGAGTCATATAAAAAAGGACTTGAAAAAGGTCAAAATATAAAAGCAATTGTAGGTGTACTTGCAGTCATTACATTTTTAAAAGTTAGAGCTAATCTTAGAATTAAAAAGAAACAAGAGGCTTATACAAAATATGCTCCTGAAAAGGCAAAACTTGAAGTTGATAAATCCTTCTCAGATCAACGATTTGAAGCATCTTTTAATAAAGAAGAATTTATTGAAAAGGAAACAGAAGGTTTAAAGAAAAAGTACGATAAAAAAATATCTAAATTAGATCCAACAAATCCAAAGGCTAAAAAGGTTGCAAAAAAATTAAGAGCTGATAGAGATGAAAAGCTTTTAAAAATTAGAGATGTCCTTCTTTCTAAAATATCCCAAAAGAAAGAAGCCGTAAAGGAAGAAATTACTAGAAAAATCGAGGATTTAGATTTACAATGGAAAAGAGACGATGCAGATACAAACATAATTAGTCTTTTTGCAAAAGTTGCAAATAACCCAGCGGGTAGTGAAATGCAAAGAAAATGGGAAGATTGGAAACTTGAATTTGACAGAAAGGTAGAAGATAAAATAATCAAGTATTCAAGAGATTTATTAGATAAATTTCATGGAGTAGATAAGGAAAGACTTAAAGAAGAATTAGAACAATTAGACGTTAGAATTAAAAAATTTAAAACCCAACACGCTCAAAAAGTTAAAATAGCTAAAGCAGCTAAGGCACAAGTAGATCAAGATGTTAAGGATTTTGAGGCGAAAGAAGGCGCAAAGGAAGAGGCAAAAGAAAAAAAGCTAGGTCCAAGTTATATAAAGGCTAAACAAAAATATAATGACTATATGGAGTCTGTTAATAAATTCGGACAAGCCCTTGCATTTGCTGAAAAAAATACAAGTGGATCAGAAGCTGGAAATGCAAAAACAAATTTACAAAAAGCTTACAAAACAATGAGAATGCGAAGTAATTTTAGTAAGGCTAATGCACAGGAATTAATGCCAAATGGTACCACTAAAGATTATAACGCCCTTCTAAAAGAAAGACAAGATCAGCTTGATGATTTTAAAAAGGCATATAATACAACAATGGCTAAGTTTAAGCCAGTTACTGCTTCAAATTCTAATTTAGAAACAAAGGATGGAATATATCTTACTGAAAAAATAGAAATATACGGGGAATTCATGAATGAGTCTAAAATGTCACAATATATTAAAAAACTTAGTCAAAAAATAAAAGAGTTTTTTAAAGCAGTTGGAAATGAAAGTAAAGAAACTGCAGATGCTGTAAGATTAGTCTATCAAGCTAAAAAAGAAAATAGAAAACTAACTGAAGAAGAAAAAGATCTAGTTAAAGAACAGCTTAAAGATGTTTTAAAAACAATAGGACTTAGTTATATTGCAGTTATGCCAGGTGGATTTATAGCTGCTGTATTAATTAATGCACTTGAATTAAATGATAAAATAGTTCCTTCTAGTTTTAAAAAGTAAACATATCTGAAACAATTTAACAAATGTTTATATAATACACGTTAAATTAAATAAACAACATGAGAAAAACAATAATTACGGGAATACTGTTTTTAGCAATTGTTTCAATTTCTGCACAAGAAAAAGGAACTAAAAACACTAAACCTATTAAATATACAAAAGGAACAAATAGTTCTGTTATAGTTGAAAAAGAAGTTAAGACTGAAAAAACTACACCAGTATCTATTAGACCTACAAACAGTAACTCAACAAATAGAGCTGCTGTGAATTCTACTAACTCTAAAGAAATTAACACAATGAGACCAGAAAAGGTTAAAGTTAATACTAACAGAGCTGCACAGAATTCTAACGAAACAGTGAGACCAGAAAAGGTTAAAGTCAATACTAACAGAGCTGCTCAAACAACTGTTGAAACAAACAGACCAGAGAAGCCAGTTATTATTAAAGAAAAAGAAGAAAAAACTAATCTGAATAGAGCTGCTCAGTCTGAGGTTGTAACTGATAAGCCAGAAAAGGTTAAAGAAGAAAAGCCAAGAAAAGAAAAGCCTTCTAAAAAAGAAAGAAAAGAAAAGTAGAATCTTTTGAAAATTCAAAAATCAAACAATCCTAAACAAGCTCATCGATACGGTATAAAACTCGATGGGCTTCCTAGGAGCATTAGACAATTTCTAATAGAAAATAGAAGCCTAAACGAATGGGCAAATGATGTTCAATTCCTCGAACAAATAATTAGAATAGAGTCAAACAATCTCAAACTTAAAAATAGTACAAAAAGAAATAAACTTTATTTCGACTGCACAACAGAGACACCTGTACCAATGGATGACTTAGTGGAATCTTATGATACTGTAGAATGGACTTGTGCAATCAGTGGTAAACCCATTCAATCTAAGTTTAATAATTTCAGTCTAGAAAATTTTATACACCCTGAGTACCTTGATGTGCTTGAAGCTCCAATGGTAGATAGTCGCATACTTAAAAGCAGTATTGAATTTCGTAAATATTGTAAAAAACTCTTATTAGAAGAACAAAAAGAGTTCATGAGAGTTATTAAAAAGGGAAAAAATCCATAATTGTTCATAACTTTTTGAAAAAAGTTGCCTAAAAATTTTCACGGGTCAAAGATTATAGTTATATTAGTATTATAATTAAAACTTAATAATAATGCATAATAAAAATACAACAATCGATAAAGTAGCTTTAGAATTATTTAATAAACATTTTGGTGAATTAAATAAAACTCAACAACAAACTTGCAATCAAGAAATGGTAAACAATCCAAAATGGTTAGCTCCTTTCTGGAAACAACCGGGTTATATGACTGTAGGTGAAAAGTGGGAAAAAGGTTTACCAATATAAAAAATAAAATATGAAAAAAATAAAAGCAAAATTATTAAATTATTTATTTAAAGATTGGATTGAGTCAGAAAAAGACGTGAAAGCATTATTACAAACTAGTGATATGATAACTAAACGTAAAAATGAATTAACTGGCCACACACCAATCATAGGTTTTAGAATGTACTCAAATAATAAAATTAAATAAATGGAAAATTACTTAGATAATTACTTTGGTGGAAATCCAGTAAAAGAAATAAACAAAATATGCGATGACTTAATTAGCTTTGCATATAATGCCGGCACAGTAGTAAACTGCGGAGCTTGTAAAAACAAAGGATGTAAAGTTTGTGAAGAAACAAAAGACAAATAATCAATATAATAATTAAACAAAAAATAAATGCAAGCAGTTCAACAACTATTCACAGAAAAATACAGACCTAAAAATCTATCAGAACTTATTTTACCAGAAAGAGTTATGGCCAAATTCAAAGATGGCTTAGTTCAAAATGTTTTATTAGCTGGTTCTCCAGGTACTGGTAAAACTTCTACTGCAAAGGCTATTGTTAATCAATTCAATATGCCATATCTTTATATTAATGCTTCTACAGATACTTCAGTAGATGTTATTAGAACAAGAATTACAGACTTTTGTTCAACTGTTTCAATTATGGATGGCCCTTCTTCTATGAAGGTTGTAATACTTGATGAGGTTGATGGTGTTAGTGATCAATTTTTTAAAGCACTTCGTGCTACAATGGAAACGTTTGCATCAAATAGTAGATTTATTGCGACTTGTAATTACATTAACAAATTACCAGATCCAATACTTTCAAGATTTGAAGTTATTAACTTTGATTTTGATAAAGAAGAAGAGGCTGAATTGACTAAAAAATACATGAGAAGAGTTTATGAGATTTGCACTAAAGAAGAAATGTCAATCGATAAAGCTGCTCTACTTGAATTTGTAAGAAGAAATTTTCCAGATTTAAGAAGTACATTAAACAAATTACAAGGATTTAAAACACAAGGAACTACAGAAATTAAGGTAGATGATGTTAAGAGATTTAATTCAGTCTATAAAGATGTATTTGAATTAATTTTTAATGAAACAAATCCTGTTAGTAACTATAAAATACTAGTAAGCAACTATTCTAATAGAGTAGATGATGTGTTACAAAGTTTAGGTGAAGACTTCATCGAATACATTCAACAGGAAAAAGCACAAAGTGCAAAACACATTCCTGAAATTGTAGTAGAAGTAGCAAAGCACCAAGCACAAAGACTACATGTTATTGACCCTGTTATTACAATGCTTTCACTTGTGTATAAGATACAAGAAATAATTAGAAAAAATTAAATTATGATGAGAAAAGGCGGACATACATTACTTATTGACGGTAACTATTTTTTACATAGCCGTCTCTTTGTTTTGCCAAGACCAAAGAATGGTGTAATGTTAGAAGATGAAGCATCTCGTGCTTCACTAATGAGAAAACTTGCAATTGATCTTGCATCGGAAGTAAGAAAAATGCGCGGCTTTATAGACAAAGTCGTTGTTGCAGTAGATGCAAGAAGCTGGCGTAAAGATTTATTTCCAACTGCAGAATACAAAGGCACTAGAAAAGCAGATAGTTCTATAGATTGGAATGCAGTCTACGATGTATATGAAGAATTTCAAAACATCTTACAAAAACATGGTGTAGTTGTACACAAAATAGAAGGCGCAGAAGCAGACGATGTGTTATTTGGATGGTCAACGTTACTAATTAATAAAGGTCGTAATTCTATTATATGGACTGGCGATAAAGATCTTATTCAACTTGTAAATTATTCAAAGGCTAATGATTCTTATGCATTATGGTATTCTCCAGTACAAAAGAGTCTATATTGTTTCAAAGATTTTATTGATGTCTTAAATACATCTGAAACAACTAACACAGACGACTTATTATTTAATTTATCAACATATTCAGGCGTTAAAGAAGAGTATAAACAATCAATTAAAGATTGGATTCAAACTAATAAAGTTAAATTAACAGAAGTTAATTGCGACGAATTTATGTTTAATAAGCTATTGATTGGCGATAAGTCAGATAATATCCCATCCGTTGTATTGTGGCAGAAAGAAATGAAAGGCGGTAAACTTAGAACATATTCAATTACAGATAAACTTGCTGATAAAATATTTCAACAATACAATAAAGAAAATAGTCAATTTGTTATCGATCAACTATTTAATAAAGATGAAATAGAAAAACTTGCAGATGTAGTTTATAGAGTTATAGGTAAATCTTCAGTTGCACAAATTCAGTCTAAGATCTCACAAAATATGAGTCTAATGATGTTGCATACTAAAGTTATTCCAGATGCAATTCAAAATGAAATATATTCAAGCATAGAAGCAGAATTAAAAGTATTAGAAGGTACAGATCTTTCTCAATTAACTAATAAAGAAAAAATCTTAGAAGGCACTAGTTGGTTAAAGGTTAGTCAAACACCAAAGCAATATGATGCCTTTGTAAATATTCCTGAAACAAAAGAGAAAAAGAAGTTAAAACTAGTAGGTAAGAAAACAAACACTAAACTTTTTTAATATGTTAGATGAAACTAAACTTTTTGACTTTGTAAAAATCATGTTTACAAAGAGAGATAGTTATGCAAATGTAAAAGAATCTTCTAAAAAGAGACATCACTTTATGATTAATCGTTTCATGTCAATTAAGTTTCCAGCAAATGCACAGTTATTTAATTTTAATGGTATTAATGGAAGTAAGGTAATTGATTCTTGGCAAATGGTTGCAAGTCGTTTTAATAAAGTACCAGGTTGGATATATACTAGAACAAAGAGTTCTAATAAAAACGTTAAAGAAAAATATCAACCATCTGATGAAGCTTTAAGATTTTATATGGAAAAAAACGAAATTGGTAAGAGAGAAGTAGAAGAACTAAAGACGTTTAATAAAGAACAATTTTACTCAGATCTTAAGCAATTAGAAAATCAAATAAAAGTTTATGCCTAGATATTTATTCCCAGAAGTAATTGCAGTTACTTTATATAAATATAATTCAATCGATGGGAGGCTTTATACATTGATATGTAATGAGTGTAAAATTAAACAACATCAAAATACTATATTAGTAAGAAGAGAAGATATCGCTAGACTTTTATATAAATACTTTAGAAATGAAGTAGATAATTTGCCTTTAATTCCACATGAGGTTTTACATAAAAGAGCAAATACTATCTATTTTCTTAAAAAAATACTGGATGAGATGCCTAATTTAAGATGGTTTCAAATATCTTATTCTAAAAATAGTAAATTTACTAGAATAAGTGAAAAAACCACCGGTGAAAAAACATTAAACTTTGAATTTAAAGCTATTAGAGGCAGTTTTAGAACTTTTGATTTTTTTAAAGAAAAAGATATGAAGTTTGTTAATTACGTTTTAAAAGAAGTAGGCTGCATAAAAAATCTTAATTATTCTTTAGTAAAATTAAAAGCACTTTCAGATAGACTTGAAAAGCTAGGTGTAACTGATGACCAAAATGTAAAAAACGTTTGTGATAGAATTTTACAAGAATTTGATTATTGGTATGAAGATAACCCAGAAGCGTTAATAATTACTGACTATTTGGAAGATATATAGCAAAAAGAAGCCTTGCTATATGGAAAATAAAAAATCTTATTTAGAAAAGATATTAATGGACGTTGATGGACAACCATCTTCTAAAAGACTTATTACATTAATATCATTTGTTTTAATTTCAGCTGCATTTATCGTAAACATTTTTATTGAAATTCCATTAAAGGAATATATGTTTGAAGGTATGTTATGGTTAGCAGGCGCAGGTTTAGGTTTTACTACTGTTGAAAAATTTAGTAGAAAAACTGGTGTTTCAGGAGATGAGGATCAATTATAAAATCAGATAAATAAAATATGGTTACAGGTTATATAGCAACTGAAGTCGGAGATAAAATAATTGCAAAATTAGTAGATCCTTATTTAAAGGTTAAAAAAGTTTTAGATTGGGATATTAAGACTGCATTTTCAAATGAATTTACAGTTGGTAAATTAACATTTGAGACAGGAAATTCCACAGTCACAGGTCTTGGTACAAATTTAGATTTAAACAATGGGGACATTGTAATGGCAGGCGGTTATGAGTTTGTAGTAGATAGTACTCCCAATATTGAAACTTTAGTTTTACAAACACCTTCACAAGTAGATCTTACAGATGTTACCTTTTATGTTAAGACAGATCAATATAATTATTTCAGCTATGAATTTAGATGGAGTCAAAATGATATTATAGAAAAAGGTGGAGAACATGCCGAATGGCATCCACTTACAAGAGGAACTTTAGTAGGAGAATTATTAGATATAGATTTTGATCCAAGTAAACCTCTTTGGTTAGAGATTAGAGCAACGGTTGAAGACATACAACCACTACACGAACTTATATTTTTAAGCATTACATATACGATAGAATATGAGGATGGAACAGTCGTTGAATGTCCACAGACATGTGTAGATTGTGAACCTTTTGAGTTAGACGGTTGCGCAAATATAATAGTAGAATGTGATGCTGCTAATTTATATCAGCCTTATGGTTTACAAAAACCAGCACATCTTTATAAGAGTCTTTCAAATCTTGCAAATAGCGTTTATGGTCACAATGTTACTTATTATAGAGTAGAGCCAAATGTAAGAAGTAAAGACGTTATTTTAAAAGAATATTCACTATACGATGTTATTGAAAAGGAAAGCATTAAGGTAATGGTGCCTAATAATGAATTTCCAACAGAGCAAAATACCTTTGATATTTTTGGAATGGGATTCGAAGACTTTGAAATTAATATAGTTGGTGAAGAATTTAGAAAACATTTTGGTGAAAATAAAAGCCCACGTAGCAGAGACTATTTATATTTTCCTTTTAATAATAGAATGTATGAGGTTAATTCAGTTGCATTAGCAGATGAATTTAATAGAGAGCTTACATATTTTAAAGTAATGTTGAAAAAATATGAAAATAGAACTTCAACAAATAAAGAAGGATTTAAAGAAGATCTAACAGATTTAGTAAAAGGAGTAGAAGAAATATTTGGAGAAGAAATTAAAGAAGAGCAAGAAAAGGTTACAAAACCTCTGCAATATCAAAGTACTCACCATAGGGCACAAGATGGAGTTAGAAAATTTGTACATAAAGATCTTGCATTAAATGATATTAATCTTAAAAATAGATGGACAGTTGTTACAAGAAATTATTATGACATGTCAACTGTATTAGCAGATGAATTTCAAGCACCTGCAGTCGTTTATGAGGCTATGTCTAATTTAAAAATGAATGAAAATAGAGCATTTACATTTTGGGTAAACCCAACCAATACTTTTAATTTTACAAACAGTGAAGACCATGAAATAATAGATGGCACAAATATATTAGATAATGGTTTAATTATAAGTATTTCAAATATGTATATTAGAATTATTATAAATCAACAAGATTATTCATTTCAACATAATATAATTTTAAGTAAAGACAAATGGTATGGGGTTGTAGTTAATTTAAGTAATACATATAGAGAGGTAAGTGCATATATTTATGTATTGGATAAACAAAATAATTTTACAGATCCAACTGGCCAAACTGACTTAGAACAAGGGTTCGCCGGTAATTTAGAAACACTTTCTCCTCACATTTGGGAAACTGATGTTAATTGGAGTCTTAGAGGAAATAAATTTAATGTAACAAATATTAGAATGTTTGATAAGACAATTGAAGAGGAACAACATACGAATGTACTGCAACAATATGTTGTAAGAGACGCTCAACATGCCTTAATTATTGATAATGCAATACCTTCATTACAATTACAAAAATATGGCAGTTCAAGATAATCGAATATATAGATTATAAAACTATAGATAATGTCAGAGAAAAAGAAAACAATTTCAGAACAAGCCGACGAGATTAAAAAAGAGTTAGAAGATCTTTTAGGCCCAGATGAAAAAATAGATGTAGAGCAAGATCCAGGCGATTTACCAGTTCCTAAATTTCATAATGCAACTCCAGCAATTAATTATGGAGATATGAAAGCAGGCGCTGAAAAGCAGGCCAAAAAGACTATCACAAGTCTTATGCAATTTTATCTAGAAGCTGACATTATTGAAAAGGATGAGTATTTAATGGCTAAAAAGAGAATGGACGAAATGACAATGAGTTCATTGGTATATCAACTAAAAGCAGGAGAAAGAGCCCTAACGACATTATTAGAAACTATAGAAGGTGGAGAACTTGCACCAAGAATGTTTGAAGTACTTGCAACATTACAGAAATCAATGTTAGATATTATAAAGAGTCAGACAATGTATTTAATGGCAACTGAAGAAAGTACAAAGAGAATTGCCAGAGATATTGAACTCTATAAGAAGAGAGAAAATGACGATGAACTTAATAGAGTTGGAGGTAATAACTCAAGCGCAAATATACAAAGAGGTACAAAAGATTTAATGAACCAAATTCAGGCTGGAATTCAACAAGCCGATATAGAAGACGCAGAGACAGAAGACAATGAGTGATAATTTTTGGATACCGAAAGAAACGGAACAGGCAAGTAGTGACCGATTAGTGTGGTCAACTAAAAAGATCCAAGATCTTGAAGTTGCACTAGACCAAGGTTATAAGCCTCAGGTTAAAATGCCGTTTTATGAAGGTAGACAATTTTTAAGAAGAGGAAATATTGTTTTTGAATATACAGATGAAGAAATTCAAGAGCTTGCAAGATGTGCTGCAGATATTGTTTATTTTGCAGAGAAATATGCAGTTGTTCTTACAGATGAAGGAATTCAACAGGTAAAATTGAGAGACTATCAAAAGGATATGTTGAGAGCCTTTCAAGAAAATAGATTTAATATTTGTTTAGCAAGTAGACAGATGGGTAAGACAGTTATGGCCAGTATTTTTAATGCCTGGTTTTTAACATTTAGTACAGATAAAAATACTTTATTACTTGCGAATAAATCAGATACTACAAAAGAAATTATAGATAAAGCAAAGGTTGTTATAGAAAACTTACCTTTCTTTATGAAGCCAGGAATTACAAAGTATGATGTAATGAATGTGAAATGCGATAATGGAAGTAGACTTGTAGGACAGAGTACGACTGCAAAGGCAGGTATTGGTTTTACAATTCACCTCTTGTTCTTGGATGAGTTTGCCCACATTCACCCTTCAATAGTTGATACCTTTTACGAAAACGTTTATCCAACACTTTCAGCATCTAATGTTTCAAGGATTATTATTACAAGTACACCAAATGGCTTTAACAAATTTTATAAGATTTATAGCGCAGCTGAGAGAGGAGATAATGAATATCACCCAATGAGAATAGATTGGTGGCAACATCCAGATAGAGATGACGATTGGTATAAGAGAGAACTTGGAAACTTAGGAAGCATAGAAGCATTTAATAGACAATATGGAAATGAGTTTGTTAGTTCGTCAAATCTTTTATTAGACCCTGGTTCTATGAAGAAATTGAGAAGTAAAATGAAAGATTATGTCTATCACGACATTGAAGATTTTGTAGATGCACAAATAGATACTAAAGGTTTTTTAAGTTGGCATCCAGGATTTGATATTGAAACACTAGGAGATAGAGACAAATATTGGTTATTATCAGTTGACATTGCCGAGGGTAATGGAGGTGACTACTCAATTATTAATATATTTAGGGTCGATTCAATGACAAATAAGGAGATAGACAATATACCAACGCCTGGTGCAATGTATGACTTTTTTAAACTTAATCAGGTAGGCACGTTTAGATCAAATGAACATGTAATAGAAGATTTTGCAAAATGTCTCTATATTATTAGTGTAGATCTTTTATATAGTGAAAATGTTAAGATGGTAATTGAATTTAATACTTATGGTTCTGTGCTACTTAAATATTTACAAACAGTATTTCCAAGAAGAAATGATTTTGATGAAGAGATGGTACTTAGATTTAAACATAGACATGATGCAAGAGGAGTTAAACACGGTATTAAAATAAAAAATGACAATAAGCCAATCTTTTGTCAAAACTTTAAATCATTATATGAGATTAATAGAATGAATATAACTGAATTTGAAACTGCAAATGAAATAAGTCTTTTTGGTACACTCGCAAATGGAAAATATGGTGCACAAATGGGACATGATGATCTTGCAATGTCAAGTATAATTGCAAC
>Ga0181369_1000424_pt1 | contig 11903 bp, 18 predicted proteins | sample LowvirmetaG_8_FD_130088 | JGI IMG/M metagenome (GOLD analysis project Ga0181369, IMG submission 130088) | Marine viral communities from the Subarctic Pacific Ocean - Lowphox_04 viral metaG | ecosystem: Environmental > Aquatic > Marine > Oceanic | place: Subarctic Pacific Ocean | collected... | reverse complement strand
TTGCATTTTTTGTATTTCAAACTGAGATTTACCTTGCTCCAATTGTAGTTTACCTTCATTTAAAGCTTGTTGTTTTTGAACTTCAGCCATAGCTGCTTTTTCAGCAGATTGAGCATTTGCTTCTGCTTGAGCTTGAATATTTTGCAATTGAGCTTGTTTAACCTGCTCAGCTTTTACTTTTTGTCTATATTTTAAAAACTGATTAGCTAATTTTAAATTACTAATTTGTCTTATATCAATAGCATCAGATAAATCTATAAGACCACCCTGTAAAGCAACTTGAATATTTTGCTCTAATCTCTGTTGCTCTTCCTCGTCTGGTTCTAACTCTAAGAAAATACCAAACTCATGCGTGTTCAATTTTTCTATTTCTTCTAATGTAGATACATTAAATTGATTTATAGAGCTAAGCAATGCTTCTCTAGTTAAAGGGAAGTTAAGCATGTCTGATATTCTTAAGCTTATATTTTCCGCATTACTAACAGTTATGTACATTAGCGATTGCAATATATGCTTAGTTGCTGTATTTGAAGCTGCCGCTGCTAGTTTTTGTAAACCTACTAGTGAATCTTTAGCTGGTTGACTACCATCTCTAGCTTCGTTTAAGCCTGTTACATCACGTATCATTTGTAAATAATATTGATACGTCTGCACTAAGGCTTGTATTTTAGCCATGCCAGAAGATGTTTGCAATTCCTGTATAGGAACTTTACCCCTGTTGGGATCACCATCTTGCGTTAAGCTTCTACCTACAATACTACCAGTTTGAAAATACATATTCAAAGCTTCTTGAGGATTATAAGTAGTACCATTACCAAGATCAACTTCTGCTAAACCATCAACATCTACGTAAACACCATCAGGTACCATGCGTGATAATACTTGTTGTAGTTTTAAGTGCGTTAGCTGTATCATGTCTGCAAACCCAATACATTTGCTAACTAAACTTTCTATACGACCTTTATACATCCGCGGGGCAGATATATTATAGTTCATTTTAACTTTAGTTTGGTTGCTATACGGTCTTGTCATGTTTTCAGACAATTCCCACTTAAGCATTTTTTCATGCCCAAGTATTTTAGCGCCGCTATATAAAACTTCTATAGCTCTATGAACTCTATCAAAGTTATCGCTCTCAGGTGGATCAAACGTGTCTGGCTTTTCTAAAGCTTTTTCAAGACCTTGATCTGTTTGTTTTATTTTAAATACTTGATTTTCATAAGTTTTATATTCAAAATACAACACTTGAATTTGACTTTGCTGATCGTCTTGAGCATAATAATTACGAGTGTAATTTACATTACCCGGATATTTTTGTATTTCTTCTAAATCAGAATCTGTTAAATAAGGAAATTGTTTTTTGACCTCTTCAAGAGTAACGCTTTTAACTTCACCTACATAATATATATCTTCAAAATTAGGGTCTTCAGTATATGAATAAACTAAATTAGCTGGATCTACGTAATCAACCGTAAGACCATTAGCTAAATTAAAATCAGTTTTAGTCGCAGCTATACCTATTACGGTTAAGTCATAAGCTAAACGTTTTTTTGTTTCTTCATATTTGTTATAATCAAAAACATTAGATATAGCTTCTTCTTCCGCTATCTCTATAGCTTGTTTATAATTTAACTGAAGATACATATCTAACTCCTGTTTGTTTTCAGGAAGCTGCTCTGGATTTGGTGTCTTAAAAAAGTTTTTACCAGTTATTTGATTAAACTCTTCTATTAAATCTTTATTAGTTATATCACGCAAAGCATTAAAAGCGTAATCAGTTCTTTCTTTTAAAGCGTATGGATCTGAAGCAAAAGATTTTATTTGATATCCTTTATCAGTCATACCATTTACAACAATATCTACAAACTTAGATAATACAGCTACTGGTTTCCAGTCTAAATTTAAATAAGATAAATCACCATTAATAGATAATTCATCTTTGTACTTTGCTACAGATTGTTCACCTCTAGCATATAGTCTTAATCTATGAAAATCTTGCCAACTATTACCAAAACGGCCTCCGGCTCCTAAACCTCTATCGCCTCTAAACCATTCGTTTTCTATAGCCCTTCCTACAGCTAAGCCATAATCATATGTCTTTTTCTCTGCGTCTGGTACTACCTGACTTGGGAAAGAACTATTAACATTAGTGTAAATCATCTATTTTATTATTTTTGAAATATTGCCTTTATTATCATATTTTTTAAATGATAAATTAACAGCCTGTTTTTTTGATTTATAAACTGGTGTATATTTGTTTTTGTTACAAGCCATTATAGCTAAACCAGAACTAATAGAAGCATCGTGTTTTGTTCTATTGTTTATATTAAACTTAGCCCAGTCTTCTAACGTTTCTTGAAAATACATATTACCATACATAGTTTCTTTAAGCCCAACGTAGTCTTCTATATAAGATTCTATAGCAGCGGCGTGAGCTTGCTTAATATCTTCTGATGAGTTAGGTATTCCACCTATCTCTCTTTCTGCTACAGACAGTTTTAATTTATCTGGTCTGTTCATTGAGAAAGCTCTGTAACCTCTACGTTTTAAATAATATAAAAGTCTAGGTTTATTATTTTCTGCTAATATTGGCATGCCATAGAAATGCAAAGCCATAAGTACATCTTCAAAGAATATCTCAGCTGTTGGAGGTCTTGATATATATTCTAAGAAAAACATATTAGCCGGTACGTTTTCCATAGAGAATTTTGTAAGTCCGTGAAGAGCTCCATTAGATCCTCTATTATCTACTGTACCCGATATATCGTATGAGTCACATCCAAAAGCACCACAGTGCTCGTTACCAGGATATTTAACTCCATTCTTTATTATTACACGATTTTGTAATTGTATAGGTGGAACCCATGAAACTAAGAATCTACCATTTTTATTTGGCATAAAGTTAACAACAGTATCTTTTATACCACCTTGCCAAGAAAAGTTACCTCTTGTTACTAATTTAGAGTTATCAGACTCATCGTTATAATCTATCTGCTCATATATTTTAGTTAGATTAAATAAAGATTCTTTTGTTTCATCTCTAAAAGCATGTTGCTCTGTACGAGGAAACTGCCTGTAATATTCGTTTAAACTATCTTGATCACCTTTTAAACCTTCAACTTCGTTTTCCCAGTGGTTTATAACACCTACTTCAATTTGAAGCCCGTCGGCACCTTCAACTGATTCTTTCGGCGTATCAAAGACAGGGTGTCCATAAGTATCAATGAATCCTTCGTAGTTCCATTCCATAGGTATGAACAAAGAATATAGTCCTGAGCTAGTCTGTCCATTGCGGTTTCTTTTTGTAACGTCTGAAGCATAGTATAATTTTTTAAAGTTTTCACCACCTTTGTCAAGAGCATTGCTCGTTGATCCCATCATACATTTACCTACAATTCTGCTACCTAATCTCAACGTAGTTTTTGTAACTCTCCAGTTGTTTAATATGTTATCAGGTCTCTCCCATTTACCTGATTCGTCGTGTACAAGCAGTTTTAGTTTTTCACCGTCATAACTGTTGTCACCTGTATTTTTCCAGTCAATAGTTGTATCAAGACCTACCACTTCATCAGGTGTTTCACCTTGATCTAGCTTTCTACGAGTTAGCTTTGATGCTGGTACTCTGTACGCTAGTTCTGTTTTTGGACGATCCATACCGTCCTGTATTGGTTTAAAAAAGAAAGGGTAGTTTATTGATATCGGTACTACCTTATCTGTAAACATTTTTTTAGCATCAGCCCCTGATTTTGATAATATACCGAATCTTGAATCTGAACTGATTGTTGCCAAGTTAACAGTTTCGCCTGATGCCATGAATGAGAAACCTGATCGTCTGTTTTTAAGGTAACACATACCGTAGCATCTCGTGTCTGCTTTGCAAGCTTCCCAGAATATAAAGAATAATCTGTTTGACTCCCTAAAATCTGCTGCCCCAACATCAATTTTACTCCACTGCAAGTACATGTAGTGAGTACCAGTAAGGTAAGTAGCAATACCTTTGTTATTAAACCAGTGACCTTCGTCACGACGCTTAAACTCTTCGTCGATATACTCATACCATTTTTCTTTAAAGTGCTCCGGGTATTTATTCCACTCAAAGACACTTTTAATTTTATTTAATTCTTTAGGATATTCTTCTTTAGACCATCTGTCTTTATCCTCGTTTAGTTTACCTTTAAAAGGTGGTAATGCTATTTTAAGGTTTTGTATTTGATATATATCACCTATTTGACCAGTCTTACTTATAACAACTATATCGTGTTCTTTGTTATAACCGTACTCCCACTTTTTGCTTTTATTATTTCTTTTAAGCACGTGGGGTTTTACGTGATCTGCAAGTACAGTAAATAAATTTTGCTTGTACATTATTTAGATCTACCTTCTGCAAAACCCTTAAAGGATTTTTGTTTGCTATCGCTTGGTTTATCTTCAAGCATATTCTTTTCCTCTTCGATACGATTAAGTATTTCAAACGCATCGAATATAGCTAACTTTTTTGTTGCAGCCGCGTTTTTTAAACGATCAGCTGAGATGTCATCATCTGAATCTACAATAGGTTCTTTAGCTACCTTAATTAATTCCTCAACTGCTCTTTGCCCAGCCTGGATTATATTCAACTTGGTTTTCTTGGTGCTCATACTTAATTACAATATCATTTGATTTCATACAATAAAGCCGTTGGTCATTTACGATAAACTCAAACTCACTGTTAGGTGTAAACCCTACAGTATCTCCCTCGTTTATTCCCTTAGCTTCTAAGGACTTATTACTGTATTTTAGTACACCAATAAGCTTTTGCTCTTTATCGAGCTCTAGATCATTATTATTTTCAAGTGGCATAGCGAAGCATCTATCAGCAAACGCGTACCATTTGTATATTTTTTTATATAAATATATTTGATCTATTTGACAAAAGTAAAGATCGTTTTTAAAAAACTTACTACTGTTAACCTCTTTACCTTTCATATTATAGTACCTTCTAAAAATATTATGATGAACTATAATTTCATCACCCTCTTCTATAGGTGTATCAAAAGCAAGTGGTGTAGAAATTACAATAGCTTTGTTATTTACAAACTTATGTTTTTCGATACTAGTATTTAGTAAAAGCTCTTTGCCATCTACATCTATAGAATTATCATAAACCTTACCAACAGGTTTTATAATAAAATCGTATACGCTTTTCATTAATATTCTAAATCATACTCAACAGATATAGCCATGTTAGAATTAAACTTCTTCCACGGCAATACCTCGTTGTTTTTCTTTATATGAATATTATAAGAATTATCTTTATTGTCAAATAAAATATAAGCTATACTATGACCTCCGTAAACCTCTTGACCTACGGAATAGTGCATAGCATCATTTTTATAGTCAGAGCCAATACTGATTTTTCTTATAACAGAATCCATTTTAGTTCTCTGATTTAACTACAGTTAGATCATCATCTTCTTCGGTTTCTATAATAGTATATTCACCGGTTTTAAGATCAATACTTATGTTACCGTATTCTTTTTCAAGATCTTGTTTGGTATTTTCTATACCTTCATTTACAGTTGCTATTTTATGAAGCAGTGAATGTTTGTTAGCTTCCAAAGCGCCTATTTGATTTAATAAACTACCAAGTTCTTCTTGTTGTTTAACAACTGATTCTAGTTGCTCGTCTGTAATTTTTGCCATTTGATTTAATTTAATTTAATTTATATTTAATTACTTGTCTTTATTATTACTTATTTTTTTACCTTTTTCCCACGTACGACCTACAAAGTAAGCACCGTACACAGTTATTAATAGTGATTGGAATATTGGTATATAATCTTCTGCTATTGAAAACTCTCCTATGTTACCGTCAAAAAAAGCTAATACAGAAAATATAAAGGTAAGGTATATAAGAACCATAGGTCTTATGTTTTTAGACAAGAAGGAATCGGATTTCATATCCGACTCCCATCTTGCTGTTACCTGGTCTTGAGCATCTTTATCTGCTTGCTCTAGCAACTCTTCAATTTTTAGTTTAGCCGCAAGTCTTTCTTCATCTGTAGTTGTTAAGTTATCTATAACTTTACCAACATCTTTGATGAGACCACCGGTTATAAGTTGAAGAATTTTTTTCATTTATTAACCCTTTAGTCTAGTACTATATGTTTGTATTTTACCGCCTTTGTAATCTTCTTTTCCATATTGGAAAGTTTTAGCTCCACTTTCTCTTGCTTGCCTAAACGCATCGTTAAATGTGTTTCTAGTACTATTGTTTCCATATTGAGTATAACCGCTTGCGTTTAATGAACCAGTTGATGGGTATGTATACTCTCTAACTGCTGTTTTACCACTAGCTGTTTTCTTTGGTGTGCCACTGGTAGGATATAAAGTATTTTTAACTCTACCTTCATTTGGTTGTGCTGCTGGACCTGGCGCGGTAAACCTAGTATTACGTTCAGTTAAATAATCATTTTGTATTACCGGATTTCCAAAACCATCTACATCTGCTCCCGGGGAAAATTTTCGTTTGGCACCGTCTTTAGGATCATTTTGATTCAAAGGTCCTCGCGTATAGTTTGTTGAAGTGTCTTCAGAACCTGCAGGTATTCTTCCTTGTCTTTCTTTAAGCTCTTGCTGTTTTCGTTGACGCTCAGCCGCTGCTGCTGCTCTTTTTTCTTCTTTTTTAAATTTAAGCTCTTCTATTTTATTAGCCTTAGCTATTTTCTTTTTCATTGCAGCGTCGGCCAACTCTTGTTTTCTTTTAGCTAAACGCTCTGCACGAGCATCTGCAGCTGACTTTGTTTTATCCGTACCGGTAACAACCACTCCGTCTTTTGGATCTGTTTGATGTAGTGCTGACATATAAGCTGATGAACCTTCAGCCATATATCCTACTGCTTTGTTTCCAGTGGAAGCTTTCATATGCCCTACTGGTCCTTTTTTATATCCCATTTTTATCCTTTTAATTGTTTATTTGCAAATAATCTTTTATATACTAACGTTGTATTTATATCACCTTTAAATTTGCAGATGATAGTATTTTTATTTTTTAATTTATATTTAACTGTTACAGTGTAACCATTATTTTTATTCAAAACACGCGTTACAAAAGTATTTTTATTTTTTTTAATTATAGTCTCTTCAATAGTAACTTCACTGACGGTGTTAATATTTTTTATATCTCTTACACCGTATTCACCTTCGTAAATAACAGTTATATATTTAGACGTAGGCGTAGCCCACGATCCTTCAAAAGACTCTTGTGCGTATGCGAACGCGGAGCTAAAGCAGAAAGCTATAGCTAAAATTATATTTTTCATTTTATTTGATTTAATTAAATTATTACTTTATAGGTTTTTCAATAACGTATTTAGCGCCTGGAAATATATAATCATATCCTGGATACATTACTTTAGCATAGCCTCTATCGTCTATACCTAAAACTTTAAATTCAACTCCTTTCATTGTTATGTTGCCGCCTTGTATTACATTGTAAGGCTTGTTAACATCAGGGCTATTTTTTAAATATCCTTTTTTAGAAGTTTTCATTATGCGTTATCGTAAGCTTCTTTTTCCCAAGGCAAATTTTTTGCCCCTTCTTTAATACTTGAGCGAGGTATTACCTTACCTTTCCAGTATACGTTTTTGTTATCGTAATCTAAATCACCTCTACGCATTTGGTCTATATGTATCATTTCGTGATCAATAACCTCTTGCATTTTATTAGGTGATACATTTTTATTTATAATAATCGTACCGTTATTATTTGCTTTACCTAATACACCGTCTTCCATGTCTACACTATATATAGGAGTATTGTCTATTGAAAACGGTGGTGTTAATTTAAAAGCCATATTATTTGTTGTAAGGTACTTTATCGTTGAACCAAGCTTGTCTAGCAGAACAACCGCAAGGAATATTTAATCCCTCTGAAAGTTTATCAACTACAGTTTTAATACCAGTAGCTTTGGTAAACTTCGCTATGTCGTCTCCTAATCCTCTTGATTTCATTACCATTTAACTTTGTCGGCCCAGTAAGCGGCAGACATTTTTCCTTTTTTAATATTTTTAGCGTGGCGAGCTTTAAAACTAGCTCTACGCGCTTTAGACTTAGCATCTGTTTTTTTACCAGCAGTACTAACACCTTGCTGACCAAATCGTATAATTTTTTCCTTGCCTGCAGAACAAGCTTTTACAATATGTGATTTAGTCTTATGATCTGGCGTTCGCCGAGGTTTGTTACACTTAAGTGTTTTTTTATCAGTTGCCATATGTCCAAATTACATTAGGTGATTTACTATCATCAATATCTATATGAATGAAAGTATTACCAATACCTATACGGTCTATACCGTGTTCCATTAATTCTCTTACAAGTTCAAACCTGTATCTACTATCCTTGCAAGCTATATCAGCTGCAAGACCTTTTAAATGAGATGAGTTAGGTTTCCCACCTACTTTTTCGTTGTGTGCTGGCGTGCGATACCCAGAGTTAATATCTATAGGTTTGCCAAGCTCAGCTCTAACATTGTCTAGTATAAGTATAAGATCTTTACTCATCATTTGCCCGCTACCTTGTACATCAGGCGAATCGAACTCTTCGTAAGTAAAATACTTAAACATTATTTTTTGTTTTTAAGTTGTATCCACTTGTTTACAGTGTAACCAATCGTTACCACTAACAATAGCAATTTTAAACCCATCTCTATCTCAGCAAATGTTGTTACTCCCAATGTAGTTGTATTTATAGCGTAAAGTTTAAAATCGTTAAAACTCATCTTACAATCCTTTAGCACGCTGTGTTATAGGTCCGGCTTTATATTCGCATGGGTATTTTTTTACTTGCATGCCTTTAATGCCAGAACTACTGCCTTTACCCATTGGAAAACCAGTGGTGTCTAATGGCCCGTCCCAAACATGTGACTCACCCACTTGTCCTTCCAACGAAGGCTTTCCTAGTAATTTACTTATATTGTGATCCATAATTATTTATTTTAATATCTGTCTGTTCTATTAGGACGTGTTTCTTTTTTTCTTTTTTCGTAATACTTGTACATCCTGTTGTCAGTATCACCGGTGGTGCTGTTACCTCCAAAAGTGTTCATCATCCTAGCGTCGTTTAAATCAGCAACTTTTTCTTTTGTTGTAGTTGGATTAAAAAATGTGCTTTCATTAAGAAATTGACGAGTTGGTTTTCCTCCAGTCCAAGAGTCTGGTATTAAACCTTGACCTCCACCTAGATAAGTTTTAGCCTTTCGCGCTTTGTTGTCTTCATCAAATTCTTGCTTTGTTACCTCTCTACTTCCTATAAAATATTGAGGGTGGTTTTGGTTTAAAGGCGACATGTTGTTTGGTGATTCTTCATAACCTTCGGTTCTAGCTTTTATAACATCAGCTTGTGTAATTTTACCATCACCTGTTTGATCTGTAAAAAACAAAGGTGCTTGCGCTCCCATAGACATTTGTCTTTGGTCTAAACCTCCGTATACTTGTTGTGCTACGTTTTGAGTTGTTTGATTAAACATAGGTTTAGCAACACCCATTTGATTTGCTGGCATAGGCGGCTGCATTGTCATCTCCATACCAGTTAATGGGTCAATCATTTTTAAAGGATTTTTGTGGTCCATATTATCTTTCTTTATCTTTGTTTACGTTATACACAGAGGTAATTAATACTTTGTCAGTATATGTCTGTCCGCGCATTATCTTGTTTCGTCTTTCACTAATTGGAATATCTTCCTCGCCAACCATAATCTTATACATAGTATTGATTAGCCTTTTACATTTAAACGAAACTTTGTATATATTATACTTCTGCGTCGTCCTGTTTCTTTCACGCCATACTACTATCCAACCTTCTTTAAGAAGCCTGTTCCATCTTCTGTTATCCCAGCTAAATGAGTAACATCCCATTTCAAAATCTTTTTTAGTGAAATGTTCCATGCAGTCTAAGTATATTAAAAGCTCTAGCTCTGCATCGTTTAAACCGTTATTCCTACAAGCCCATTTGCGAATTATCCGATAGTGTTTTAAAATGTTTAAATCTTTAATATCACTAGCCTCTAGTCTTCGCCTCATAGTATTACAACAACGTCTTGTAGTTTTATAACGTGAAACTTTTCTTTTTCTATTTCTATGCCATGCCCAGCGTGACGATCGAAATATATTTTATCACCATCTTTTATACCTACAATTTCATCACCAGCGTTTAATACTTCGGCTTTTCTGTAACGTATATCTTCTCTATGGCTTTCAGCAAGAAGCAGTCCACCTTTTGTTTTAGTGGACACTTCTTTTTCTATTTTTATAATCAAGTTCTTACCTACTGCTTTCATCTATTCTTAAATTATTGATTACACAATCTGTTGAAAGAATAGTGGTAGCTACTGATGCTGCGTTTCTGAGCGCAGACTTGGTAACTAGCAAAGGATCGATAATACCTGACTTAATCATATTTACCATATTTCCTGTAACCACATCTAATCCTTTGCCTTTTACCTTAGGCATTTCATACGTTTCAATGCCGGCGTTTTTTAATATAGTTTTAAACGGAGCTTGTATGGCTTTCAAAAGTACCTCTTCGCTTTTACTCTTAGGTTTAATCTTTAGCGAAGCATTGAGTAAAGCTATACCACCACCAGGTACTATACCTTCTTTAATAGCAGCTTTAGTAGCGCAAACAGCATCTTCAACCCTGTCTGTCTTTTCCTTTAACTCAATTTCTGAATTAGCACCTACTTTAACAATAGCCACTTTTGCAGAAAGTCTTGATAGTCTTTTTTCTAACTTAATTATGGCGCCAGCATTTTTTGTATTTGCTATGCGATCTTTAATTTCTTTTATAAGGTTATCAACCTCTTCGTTATCTTTAGTTACTTGTAGTATAGTATCGTTTTGACTAGTTACACTTTTAATACAAGTACCTAACATATCAGGTGTAATTAAATCTACATCATCACCAAGATCTTCATTTATAACAGTCGCTCCAGTTAGCAAAGCTAAATCATTTAATGTATCTTTTTTATTAACACCATATGTAGGCGCGTTGATAACGTTTACTTTTATATTACCCTTTGTTTTATTCATAGCTAAAGCTGATATAACAGCTTGTTCGCAGTCAGCTACAATGAGTAAAGATTTATTAGACTTAATAACGTACTCAAGTACGCTTTGTATTTTTCTAATACTTTCAACTGGTGATTCTACAAGGAGTACCAGTGGGTTTTCAAGCTCAGCGGTTTTAGATGATTTATTTGTAACAAACGCCATGTTAGTAAGACCTTTGCTATATTCAACTCCATCAACTATTTCTACTCTTGTATCGCTTTCAGCTGTTTGTTCCATTGTAACAATACCGGTTTCATCTACACCTCGGAAAGCATCAGCTATAATACCACCTAGCTCTGAGTCGTTATTTGTAGATATAGTCGCTACTTGATCTATCATATTTCCAGAAACTTGAACAGAGTTTTCTTCTAAGTGCTTTATCACTTTATCAACGGCACTGTTAATGCCAAGCTTCATATTTCTAGAACCTTCATCGTCTAGCACTTCATAAGCTTCTGTTAAGATTGAGTGCGCTAGTACCGTAGCCGTTGTTGTTCCATCGCCAGCTTCTTTGACGGTTTTTCTAGCAGCTTCCTTTAAAAGCGTAGCACCCATATTTTCTACTGGGTCTCTAAGTATAATAGAGTTTGCAACTGTTACACCGTCTTTTGTTATTACTGGCTGACCGGTGTTATCTTCCAGTATAACACATTTGCCGCTAGCCCCGAGTGTGGAGCTAACAGCTTGTGTCAATTTATCAATACCATTAAATACATTGGAGCGAGCTTCGCTACCAAAGTTAAGGTTTTTAACTATAGCGTCTGACATTTATTTGATTTGATTAGATTATATTATTTTATTTATTCAAACGTCTT
>Ga0181369_1000423_pt1 | contig 11949 bp, 14 predicted proteins | sample LowvirmetaG_8_FD_130088 | JGI IMG/M metagenome (GOLD analysis project Ga0181369, IMG submission 130088) | Marine viral communities from the Subarctic Pacific Ocean - Lowphox_04 viral metaG | ecosystem: Environmental > Aquatic > Marine > Oceanic | place: Subarctic Pacific Ocean | collected... | reverse complement strand
GATATTAAAACTAGTAGAATGGGCTGGAATAAATGGCAGAAAGCAGACAAACTAAAAGCAGCTCAATTAGTTGCATATAAAAAATACTTTGCAGATCAATTTGGCACTCTAATTGATAATATCGATATTGAGTTTTTTATAGTTAAAAGAAAACTATTAGAAGAATCAATGTTTCCACAAAAAAGGATACAATTATTAAACCCAGCTTCAGGCTCAGTTACTAGAAAAAAGATACAACGAAGTATCGACACGTTTATAGAATATTGCTTTGACAAAGACGGCAATAAACAAAAAGATAAAAATTATTTAGCAATTGCTGGTAAAGGAGCTAAGCATTGTAAATGGTGTCCATTTAAAATGGATTATGAAAATTGTCCTAAAGAAAATAGGATTCGTGAATAAATTTTAATATAATATAAATAAAAAAGGAATATATGAATGGATTATTATTAGAAGCATTATATACAAAATATCGTGCTGACAAAGCTGATGCAGTTGCTAGATTAGACATTTATCTAAATAACGCAGTAGGTATCGGAGAACATCCTCAACATACAGAAGAAATGGATAATATTGTATCACAATTTGCAGACGCTCATGATAAATTAGAAGCATTAAAAATGATGATATCGCATGTAGCAAATAATCAACCTGATTCTAATAAAGAAATCCTTAAAGGATAATGAATATTGGAATAATTGGAAATAAAGAGTGGCAAAATAAAAGAAAAGTTCAACAAGTTCTTTTAGATTTAAAAAATAGATTTAATAATAACTTAAACGTTATTGGTGCTGGAGGGAAAGAAGGAGCTAATTTTATGATTCGTAAATATGCATTAGAATTTGGAATGTCATATCAAGAATACAACGCATCATATTCAGGACATAATTTATATTCTGCATTACCAGAATCATATTATGGTAAATCATATCATTTTTCTCAATTATTACATAGGATGAGATTATTAGCAGAAAATTGTGATTATTTAGTTATTTTAAATAATACAAAAGAGTTAGATCCTCAATTAAAAACTGCATATAACAAAATTAATAAGTTAAAAAAACCAGTAACTATTATAGGATGATATTTATATAAAATAAAGTTATAGTAAAGGAAATAAATGGAGTTACCAAAAATACAACCACCATCAACAATTAAAGAAAAAAAGAAAAAAATTCTATTATTAGGAGATGATTTACGTCTACCATCAGGAATTGGAACAGTATCAAAAGAAATTGTATTAAATACAGTACATAAGTACGATTGGATTCAGATAGGCGGAGCACAAAATCATCCGGATCATGGTAAAATGTTTGATTTGTCTGAAGATATACAAAAACAAACAGGTGTTAAAGATGCAGATGTAAAATTAATTGCTAACAGCGGATATGGAGATAGAAATTTATTATTTCAAATATTAAATCAAGTAAAACCAGATGCTATATTTCATTTTACTGATCCTAGATATTGGATATGGTTATATCAATTAGAACATGAAATTAAAACAACGTTTGAAATTCCTATAATATATAATTCAATTTGGGATGATCTTCCATACCCAATGTGGAACGCTCCATATTATGGAAGTTGTGACTTAATTATGGGAATATCAAAACAATCAGACAACATTCATAGAGAAGTTTTAAAACAAAATGGATTTGGAGTACATGATTATGATAAAAACAAAAATAATATAGATGAATTTGGTTGGAATGATATAATTACTGGATATATTCCACATGGATTAAATCATAATTTATATAAACCATTACCAAAAACAGACGAATTATATCAAAAAACATATAAAGAAATAAAAGAAGCAAATAATGTAGATTTTATTGTTTTTTGGAATAATAGAAATATACGAAGAAAACAGCCTGGAGATTTAGTATTAGCATTTAAACATTTTAGAAGTATGCTTCCTAAAGATAAACAAGATAGGGTTGCATTATATTTACATACACAACCAGTTGATAATAACGGAACAGACTTACGAGCTGTATGGAAATCAGTTGCTCCAGAATGTAAAATTCTTTTTTCAACAGGACATATTTCATCAGAAAAATTAAACGCAATGTATAATATTAGTGATGTAGTTGTAAATATAGCTTCAAATGAAGGATGGGGACTAAGTAGTACTGAAGCAATATTATCTGGAACACCTATAGTTAATAATGTAACTGGAGGATTACAAGATCAGTGTAGATTTGAAAATGAGAAAGGAGAATGGATAACATTTGACTCTAAGTTTTCAACAAATCATAAAGGAAGATATAAACTTAAACATGGTAAATGGGTAGTTCCAGTATTTCCTTCGAATAGATCATTACAAGGATCACCAGCAACTCCTTTTATATTTGATGATCGATGTAATTTTGAAGATGTTGGCGAAGCTATATATGTATGGTGGCAAATGGATTCTTCAGAAAGAAATGAATGTGGTTTAGCTGGCCGAGAATTTTGTTTAACAGATGGATTAACTGCAGAAGCAATGGGTAAAAAAATGATAGAAATGATAGAGTTTATGTTTAATACACCAAAAGAAGTTCGACCAAAATATACATTAACAAAAGTAACAAGTAATCAATATAAAGAAATGGGAATAGTATGAAAAGATCATGTGTTATATCAAGTCCAGTAGCTACACAATCAGGATACGGGCATCATGCAAGAGAAGTTATTACAAACTTTATTGAACAACGAGATAGTGAATGGGATATTAAATTGTTATCAATGCCATGGGGGAGTACTCCATTTACATATCCTTTAAAAGACGATCTAATACAAAGAATTGTTCCTTTACCATTAAGAGAGCAGCCTGATATTTGGGTTCAAATAACAATTCCAAATGAATTTCAACCAGTAGGAAAATATAATATTGGCGTAACTGCACTTACCGAAGGAGATATATGTAAAAAAGAATGGGTTGAATCTGTTAATAAAATGAATTTAATAATTGTACCATCACAATTTACAAAAGACGTATTAATAAAATCTGCAGAACAATATAAAATTTCATTGATTACTAATATACAAGTAATATCAGAATATTTTAATGAATCTGTTTATAATAAAAAAAATACAATTGATGTAATAGATGAATTAGATAATATACATGAATCATTTTGTTTTTTATTTGTTGGACATTGGCTGCAAGGTCATGTAGGAGAAGATAGAAAAAATGTAACTGGATTAATACATACATTTTTACATACATTTAAAAATTCACAAAAAATGCCAGCACTAATATTAAAAACTAGCGGAGCAACATATTCAATTACTGATAGAGTTGATATTGAAAAGAAAATCAATGAAATACGAGATATGTTTGGAAAATCTGCAAAATTACCAAATATATATTTATTACATGGTGATTTATCAGACAATGAAATGAATTCATTATATAATCATAAAAAAATTAAATCTATGGTTTCATTTACAAAAGCTGAAGGTTTTGGTCGTCCGTTATTAGAATTTAGTACTACTGGAAAGCCTATTATTGCTCCAGTTTATTCTGGTCAAAAAGATTTTCTAGAACATGTAGTAGCACTACAAGGAGGATTAACAGAAGTTCATCCATCTGCTAGGAACGAATGGATAATTGAAGGAGCAAAATGGTTTACTCCTGATTATAATTTTGCAAAGAAAGCATTAAAACAAGTTTATAAACATTATAACAAGTATTTACCATTTTCAAAAGAACAAAAGAATTTTGTTGAACAACATTTTACTAAAACTGCAGTATCAGAACAATATAAAGAAGTTTTAAAAATTATAAGTTTAGCAGTAAATCAAGTTCCTAAAGAAACTAAATTAGAATTACCTAAATTAAATTTACCTAAATTAAATACTTCAACCGAAAAATTTCCAAAATTAGAAAAAGCATGAAAATAGGATATTTTATAACAGCATGTAATGAATATGAAGAATTAAAAAAACTTTTAATATTATTACGAACAAATATAGATAAAAATGATTGTATTGGCATTTTATTAGATGAAGAAAATGTCTCAGAAGATGTTGATTCCTTATGTAATCAATTTTTAATTCCTGATAATGAAGCATTTCGTGTAATATACAGTAATTTAGATAACGACTTTGCATCATTTAAAAATTTAGGATATCATTTATTTGATGATTGCGATTGGATTTTTAATATAGATGCTGATGAATTACCTTCTTCAATATTGATACAAAACATTAAACAAATTATACATTTAAATTCAGAAACTGAATTAATATATGTTCCAAGAATAAATACAGTTGAAGGATTAACTAATGAACATATCCAAAAGTGGGGATGGAATGTAAATGAAGAGGGTTGGGTTAATTGGCCAGATTATCAAGGTAGAATATATAAACGATCTCCTATGATAGAATGGAAAGGAAAAGTTCATGAAAGAATTGAAGGAATAAAAAAATATTCACATCTTCCTGCAAAAGAAGAATTTGCATTTCATCATCCTAAAACAATAGAACGTCAAGAAAAACAAAATAAATTTTACGAAACAATTTAAATATGAAAAAAGTATTAGTTACCGGAGGACTAGGTTTTATAGGTTATAATCTAGTTAAACAATTATTAGAAAAAAATTATGAAATTACAGTTATTGATAATTTATCATCAGCTTCTAGTAATATAGATAATAAACATGATAATGTTAAATATATTATCGATGATATTAATAATTTAGAAAATATAAAATATAAAGATTTAGATTTTGATATTATTTTTCATTTAGCAGCACTAGCAAGAATACAACCATCTTTTGAAGATCCTGTTTCATATTTTAAATCAAATGTATTAGGGACAGTACATGTTTGTGAATTAGCTAGAAGATGTAATGCAAAAATTGTATATGCAGCAAGTAGTTCAGCATATGGAGGACCTAAACTTAATCCATACGCATTTGCAAAATATACTGGAGAAGAAGTATTATCAATGTATTCTGAACTATATAATATATCTACTGTATCAGCTAGATTTTTTAATGTATACGGAGACAAACAACCAACCGAAGGAACATATGCTACATTGATAGGTATATTTGAACGACAGTATAAAAATAATCAATCATTAACAATTACTGGTGACGGTGAACAGCGAAGAGATTTTACTCATGTACATGATATTTGTAATGGTTTAATTTGTTTGAGTGATCATGAATTTAAAGGCGACGTATTTAATTTAGGAACTGGTACAAATTATTCTGTTAATGAAATAGCAGGGATGTTCAAAACAAATACAATGTATATACCAGCAAGACCAGGAGAAGCTCGTAATACATTAGCTGATATAGAAGAAACTAAAAAATATGGATATAATCCAAAAGAAAAAATACAAGACTATGTATTAGACTTTTTACAAAAAATGACTTTACAATACTAAATGGCTTTTGAATTATTAAATATATCAGATATTATTGATAAACACAAAGGAACAATAGCTATAATACAATGTCATGGACCTAGTGCAAATGATAATGTTAATCAAATAAAAAAATTACATGAAGAAAATGAAACTGTTGTTTTTGGAATTAATGAATGGCATGAATTTGAAAATGATATAATACCTGATTATTGGGTTAGATCATTTCCACAACGTCCTTCGATCGGAGAAGATCCAGATTATTATAATAAGCATACAAATGGAACTATTCCATTATTAAGTTGTGATGTTGTAGATAAAACCACATTAGAAGATGCAATGGCAAAATTAAATTGTCCATATTTACCATATGATTTACGACATTTTAATAAAGAGACTTGTTCAGAAAATTTTAATAAAGATCCAGATCATTTTTTACCTAGATATTTTACATTTTTTCCAGATTGTTGCAATAGAAGAGGCCGATTAACATTACAAGAAGAAGTTCAAAAATACACAAATTACTCTAAATTTTTTAGTCCTAGTACACATACATCTGCTATTAATATGATAGCATTTGCTATTATTATGGGATGTACTACTATCTATATTACAGGAATGGATTTAGACTACTTTACTGAACGTGGAAGATATGCAAATCTCAAAGAAGGAGGATATATTCCAGGACAAGCAGGAAATGCATGGACTGGTTGGAGACAAAAATGGATGCTTCATGATTTCAATATTATAAATGAAAGTGCAAAAAATATTGGCACTAAGATTATAAATTTACATCCTAATCCTTGGTATAAAACTTTTGAATTAGGAACATTATAATTAGGATAATTGGTAAAAAATTATTATAATATTAATAAGGTTACAAATTAAAATGAAAAAAAAGAAAATGACATATATTATTGCAGAAATAGGTATAAATCATAATGGTGATTTTGATTTAGCTAAGAAATTAATTGACGATGCTGATGATTCAGGATGTAATGCAGTTAAATTTCAAAAGCGTACAATTAACGAAGTATACACAAAAGATGAATTAGATAAATATCGTGAATCTCCATGGGGAACTACAAATAGAGAACAAAAAGAAGGCTTAGAGTTTTCTATAGAGCAATATAAAGAATTAGAAAAATATACAAATAATCTTGGATTAGATTTTATTGTTTCGTGTTGGGATATTCAAAGTATAGAAGATATTGAAAATTCATGTAATGTAAAATATCATAAAGTAGCTTCAGCACTAGCAACTGATAAAGAATTTCTAGAAAAACTAAATAAAACCAAGAAGCCAGTTATTTTATCAACCGGTATGTGTACATCAGAAGAAATAGATGCTGCTATAAATATATTAGATAATGTTGAATATGTTTTAGCATGTACTAGTACATATCCTACTAAAGTAGATGAAGTTAATTTAAAACATATTACTACATTAAAAGATTTATATCCAAATTTAAAAATTGGATTTTCAAATCATTATAGTGGATTAGATGCATGCGTTGGAGCTACTGCATTAGGATCTGAATGTATTGAATTTCATGTAACAAAAGACAGAACCATGTATGGATCTGATCAATCAGCTTCAATTGAACATGTACATGATATGGTAACATCTATTCGAAGTATGGAATCTATGGTAGGTGATGGAATTAAAGTTGTGTATGAAACAGAAAAACCAATTGCTGCAAAACTAAGAAAAGTTAATAATATAGTTAGTAAATAATGAATTCTTGTTATATATGCAATTCAACTAAATTTTTAAAAGTTGATGGTATTGTAAGAGATTTGCCAAATTTGAATATTTTAAAATGTAACAACTGCGGACTGATAACATTAGAGTCATTTGATCATATAGATGATACATATTATGAGTTTGGTGGAATGCGTGAAGAAGATGAATACATACAAGATTTATCTAATGTACAACTAGATGAAGATGATAAGAAAAGATTTAATGATCTTAAGGATAGAATCAAAGATAAAGATATATTAGATTTTGGAGCCGGTGAAGGTGGATTTTTATCGATGTGTAAAGAGGTTGCAAATAATGTAGTAGGTTTAGAAATTGATGATAGAGCAAGAAAAACTATAGTAAATCATTATAATATCATTTGTTACAAACAATTAAAAGATATTCCAGTTACTACAAAATTTGATTTTATTACTTTATTTCATGTTATTGAGCACTTAAAAGATCCAATTGACGTTATAAAGAAACTTAGTAAACATTTAAATCCAAATGGTAAAATTATTTTAGAATTTCCAAATGCTGATGATGCATTATTATCATTATATAAATCAGATGAATTTTCTAAATTTACATATTGGAGTTGTCATTTAATGTTATATAACGAAGATAATATTAAAAAATTATTAAAAAAAGCATCATTAAATTGTATAACAAAACAAATACAGCGATATCCATTATCAAATCATTTATATTGGTTATCAAATAATAAACCAGGTGGTCATATAATATGGAATTTTTTGGATACTAAAATATTAAATAAAGAATATGAGAAAGTATTAGGAGCAAATGGGTCATGTGATACATTGTGGGTTGAAGCAAGTATTTAGATATGAAACAGTTAAAAGTCATAATTCCAGCTCGGGGCGGAAGTAAAGGATTACCAGGAAAAAATATCAAAGAACTGAACGGACTTCCTCTTATAGCATATCCAATATTGGCTTCTAAAAAATCAAATTTAATATCTGATATATATGTATCTACTGATGATGATAAAATTAAAATACAAGCATTAAAATATGGGGCTACAGTAATTGACCGGCCGACACATTTAGCAGAAGATACTTCATTGGATATTGATGTTATGAAGCACGCTGTTAAATATTTAGACAATTATGAAGACATTGTTCATTTACGTGCTACAACACCTATAGTAGAACCTAATATATTAGATGATGCTATAAGATTTTATCATAAAAATATACAATGTACATCATTACGTTCTGGACACGAAATGTCTGAAACTGCATATAAATGTTTTAAATTAAACAATATATACTGGTCTGGATTATTTAATAATGAATATAATGATGATTATTATAACTGGCCTAGGCAACAATTACCAAAAACATATCAAACAAATGGATATATTGATATAATCAAACCAAGTCAATTTATGAATACTAATTCAATTCATGGAAATAAAATATTAGCATTTATTACTCCATATGCACATGAAATTGACACATTGGACGATTTTAAAATATTAAAAAACATGTATGATAAAAACAAAAAATAGACATATAACAAATACATTTAAATTTGATATAGATTCATATCAGTTAGAAAAACATCAATATGAACCATCAAATATATGCGAAATGCCAATAAAGTGGAATAAAGCAAAAGGATTTAATGTATATGATGACAAAGGAAATAAATGGATTGATACTACATCTGGTATATTTGTTGCTAATGCTGGTCATTCTAATCCTAAGATAAAAAGAGCTATAAAAAAACAAGTAAATAAAAACTTATTATTTGCATATCAATATAACACAAATATACGAAATCAATTTGTACAAAAGTTATTAGAAATTTCTCCAAATCATTTTAATAAGGCTGTATTATTAAATTCTGGAAGTGAAGCTGTAGACGCAGCATATAGATTAATAAAATTATGGGCTAATAAAAATAAGAAAAAATATATTATAACATTTGAAGGAAGTTACCATGGTAGAGTATTAGGATCTGACCTAATGGGTAAAAGTAAAAATAGTACAGATTGGTCTAATATACACGACGATGATATTATCTTTTTAAAATTTCCATATGATGGACAAGAATTAAATATAAATGAATTACCTCCGTTAAACGAAATAGCAGCAATATTTTTAGAAACATATCAAGGATGGGGTGCTTGTATGTATCCTAAAAATTATATCGATACATTATATAATATATCTAAAGATAATAATATATTATTTTGTTTTGATGAAGTTCAGTCTGGATTTTATCGTATGGGTACGTTATATGGATATATGTCATATGGCAATTATAAGCCTGATATTATTTGTTGTGGCAAAGGAATAACATCATCATTGCCATTATCTGCAGTTATTAGTACAAAAGAAATTATAGATTTAGATCCAACTGCAAATTTAAGTAGTACCCACGCTGGAAATACATTATGTTGTGCTGCAGGATTAGCAAATATAGAATTTTTAACAAGTAATAAATTTCAACGACAATTATCAAAAACTATATTATATTTTCAAGAACGATGTAATAATTTGCTAAAATATAATATTGTAAAAAAAGTAAATAGTAAAGGTTTAGTTGCTGGAATCATATTAGAAAATAAAACAACTGCTAGCAGTATTGTGGTAGAATGTATAAAAGATGGAATATTAATAATGGATACTAAACGTGAATCGATTAAATTAGGCCCTCCATTAACAATTACAATCGATGCATTAACAGAAGTATTTGATACATTAGAAAAATTTATAAAGGATTATCAATGAGTTCTATATTTAATAAACGATATATTAGTACAACATACAAAAAAACTAATACAGCATATCCTAAAAAATTCATTAATGAATTATTTTTTGAATATTCAAAAGATAAAAAAGTGTTAGATGTAGGATGTGGAAACGGTGATTTTACAATAGAATTACAAAATCATGGATTTGATGTATATGGAATTGATGTTAGTAATGAACATAAACTGGGAAATAAATTTATAAAAACTAATATACAAACAGAAAAATATCCATTTCCTGATAATCATTTTGATATAGTATTTTCTAAATCAGTTATTGAACATTTAAGAGAACCAGATTTTCTATTTGATGAAGTTTATAGAATTTTAAAACCTGGAGGCACGTTTATATGTTTAACTCCTAGTTGGAAACATCTTTATAAAGAACAATTTTATTTAGATCACACTCACGTAACACCATTTACAAAACATTCATTAAAAACATTATGTGAAATGTCTGGTTTTGAATCAAAATGTGATTATTTTTATCAATTGCCAATAATATGGAAATATAAATTTTTAAAACCATTAATTAAATTATTCTCCATGTTGCCAATTCCATATAAACCATTCTATAATATTCCATGGCCTACTAATATAAATAACTTTATAAGATTTTCTAAAGAAGTTATGTTAATATCAAAAGTAAAAAAAATATGATACAAAATATTAGACATATTGGAATTGTAGTAAGAGATATATCAGAATCATATAATTTTTATACTCAACTAGGATTTATAGTTAAAAGTGATGAAATTGAGTCAGGAAATTTTCTAGATACAATTATAGGCATAAAAAAATGTCAAATTAGAATTATAAAAATGATATATAATAATCAAATGATTGAATTACTAGAATATCAAACACCAAAGTCATATGATCATAAAAAAGAAATTAATTCGATTGGATGTAGTCATATAGCTTTAACAGTAAATAATTTAGAATTAATATATAAAACATTACTTGATTCTGGTATTAAATTTATTAATGCTCCTGAAGCTAATGAAAAAGTAAAAGTAGCTTTTTGCAAAGATCCAAATGATGTTTATTTAGAATTAGTAGAAGAATTATGAAAATAGGAATAATACAAGGAAGATTATCTAAGCCAGATAATGGATTTCAAGAAACACCAATTGATTGGAATCGTGAATTTAATTTATTACCAAAATTAGGATTAGATCATATTGAATGGATTTTAACTAAAGATAATTTTAATAATAATCCAATATTTAACAATGATCTTACTAAATATCCAATATCTTCAATATGTGCAGATTTTATGGTTGATAATAACTTTTATAATAAAGATTATCTAGATAAATTTTTAAGAAAAACATGTAATATTGCAATTTCTAATAATATTAAATGTATAACAATTCCTTTATTAGAAGATAGTAATGTTAGCAATGAAAATGTATTAGACAAGTTTATATCATCATTTTATCCATATATAAAAGAATACAATAATTTAAATTTTTTAATTGAAGCTGAATTAGATTGTAAATCTATTAATAAATTATTGGATTTAAATAATAATGTATTTTTAACATATGATACAGGAAATATAACATCTTGTAATTTTGATCATGTAGAATATTTAACTACATGTATATCAAAAATAAAAACTATACATCTTAAAGACAGAACAAGAACACCAATACAAACTGTAGAACCATTTACTGGGGATACTGATTTTAAATTAATTTTTAAAACATTGAGTGAATTAAATTATAATGGTAATTTTACTATACAAACAGCTCGTGATAAAGCTGGAAATGAAATACAAACAATACTAACCCAAAAACAAAAATTTAAAAAACTATATGAAAAATTTATTTGATTTAACAGGAAAAGTTGCTTTAATAACTGGCGGCGGCGGCTTATTAGGACCTAAACATGCAGAAGCAATTATAGAATATGGCGGTAAAGTTATTTTAACTGATCACCATATCGATAGAGCAATAGAAAAATCTAAAGTTCTTAATAATAAATATGGAGCAGGTTCATGTATTCCTTTTCATATGGATGTAACAGATCCAAAATCTATACAAT
>Ga0181369_1000420_pt1 | contig 12045 bp, 11 predicted proteins | sample LowvirmetaG_8_FD_130088 | JGI IMG/M metagenome (GOLD analysis project Ga0181369, IMG submission 130088) | Marine viral communities from the Subarctic Pacific Ocean - Lowphox_04 viral metaG | ecosystem: Environmental > Aquatic > Marine > Oceanic | place: Subarctic Pacific Ocean | collected... | reverse complement strand
GCCATCAGTAGCAGTATTGTAAAGTACAATTTGATTTAAAGCTCCTGCAGGTGCAATACCTGTAGAGTTTGGCCAGTTGTGTTCGTACTCAACAACAATTTTGTCATAATTAGAGCCTTTCGATCCAAAAGCTTCCATGTGCTGAGGTAAGTACATTCTGTTAAAGTTACCATAACGGCTTCTGCAACGAATCTCTTCCCCGATTACTTGCCAATCATTACCAACACCGAGAACTTGCCCAGTAATTGCAAGATCAGTTGAACTATCATCAGCAACGTTTGTTACAATAACATCAAAAACTACTCCTGGGTGCTTAGCTTCAATTACTACGTCAGCACTACTCACTACAGGCTCTTTGAACATTTTTGACAGTATTGGGTGCTCTGCCATTCTATCTACTATGTCACTTTGAATGGTAGAGTCTACGGCATCTGTACCATCAAAATTAACAGTAACGTTAATTGCCTTATGATTTGTAGTATTGAAAGCTCCCAGCGGGAAGTCTCCAAAAATATTCAAACCAGCTGGATCGTAAAAGCTCAACTGATCTGTTGGAGTAGATTTGATAATAAACTTTAAATTGCCTTGAAAAGCTGCACCTGCTACAGCTGCAAGTTTTGCATCTGTAAGAGTTGCTTTAGTACCTACAAATGCTTGGTATGGTGCATACGTAATAGCACGAATGTTTCTAGTGTTAATTACAGGGCTAGCAATTGGATTGTTAGATGTACCTTGAACAAACTGCAATTCGTTTACCAACCATGCTGGGTTAGCAAATGTCAATGCAGTTGATGGATCGGCGTCAGCATTGTCGGCACTGTCAGTGTCAAGTGGTGAAAATGTCTTTTGAAACAGCTTAGTGGTAATGTAGTCTGCGGTGCCATCCAATTTCCAAATACCTATTTCAGGTGTTGCACCAACAATAGAAGTAAAAGTGCCAGTTCCGGCAAGAGCACTAGTGTTTGCAATAAACACCTGTGAAAGATTAGTTCCCATTTTAATTTTATTTTAGGGATTAAACATCAATTTATTCACTCTCTAGGACTTCCCTAGATTGTGTGTTATACTGAGGGTCAGATATCGCCTCTAGTATGCTTTTTACTCCCATCTCCACAATCTCTTGGTGAGTATGGTCTGGGAGTTCACACCCTAAGCTTAGTTCTTTATTCATACGCTTAGGACGCCTAATATATTTAAGTTCAACAAACTTACTAAAAAAAGTATTATCTGCATAAATATCTACGAAGTTTTCTTGTATAGTATAAAGTGGTTTTGTATTCTTCGTAGTATTAAATGGATCAGATAACAATGTCATTAGATCATCGTGTTGAGAATAAGAGCAAGATTCTCTTTTAGAGATGTCTGAAGCTGTATTCTCTTTTCTATTTTTTACAGCTATTTCTGTACTTGTACCTTCCGTTTTAGTTATAGTCTCATTACTCCACTTAATAGCAAGACCGTACTCTATTAGAGTATTAGAGCATATAACTAAATTATTTCCAGTAATTGCAGGGCTAGTATGTACAGACTCAACATTACTAGTTTCAAACTCAGATTGTTCTGGACTATAATTTTGTAAATAGATGCTTGAATCTAATAGCATCTTATTTGTATATAATAAATTTCCTGCTTCTGGTATAATTGAAGCGTCAATATTTCCCTCATCATCTAACAAATACAGCCCTATGAACTGATTAATATCCTCAGTTGGGGGAGTTACATCTAGTGTAAAATAATACTTAGTGTTTTCCTCTATTTGAGGAGCATATGCAGGACATGCATAGTACATTTCAGACATTACACTAATAAGAAACATATAATCATTTGGAAATCTAGCTCTATCAAATGTAAATCCAGATATAGAGTTTCCACCAAATTCTGTTCTTATTCGATGGTCTACTACTAGATTCCGTAAGTCGTCAATCCTTTTTTGGGATTGTTCAAATCCACGACGGTATTTGTTCCCCATAGGGATATACCTCTGCTTAATAAATCTATCCATAGCGTTATTAAGCTCATGATCAATCTCTTGAGGTAAGAGATTGTCAACCTGGAAAGATGCAATTTTTTGCACCCCCAGGTTGACAGCAATATGCATCTCTTCTATAGTCATTAACTTCTAACGTCTTTAAGCTGTGCACGCATAGCATTCACTTGCCCTGAGTTTTTCTTATTATTAAAGTAGACAATAGCATCAGTGATATTGTCCCCAATAGTCTCATCTCCATAGATCAATTGATTACCAATCTTTCTAAGTACAGATGTCTCAATCATCTCTTCAAGCTCAGCCCTAACATCTAGGTTTTTATCTGTGCTCATCTTTAAGAACTTTTCAGGAGAAGAGTTCTTAAGTGAATAGAGTTGATTTTCTACTTCAGTATCTGCCATAGTCTCTGGTCGAGCTCCTTTAGACAGTACTCTAAGTAGTCGTCTCATCTTATCAAAGTCCGAGGAGATTTTGATAAACTCTTTATCAGATGCTTTTTGTACTTGTACCTTAGCATTCCTTTTGAGCAAATCCCTCTGCGGATCATAGATATAGAATTTTTTCAATCCGTTTGTTTTCATTTCAGCTTCTGAACTAGCTACCTGTCTATGCTTTAGACACCACTTATATGTGATATAGTCCATAGCATTTTCAGGATGTCCATCTTCATCAGTTGTAATGTTCAGCTCCACTCCTTCGAATGGGACTTTCAATGACATACTTGCCCAAAATGCTTTCTCAAGCTTAGGCCAGTCTTGGTGAGTTGGGGGTACATCTAAAATACCTTGAAGAAGTTTGTGCGCTTCTTCTCCCTCTACACCCTTTAAAGGTTGTCGTCCTACATAGATAGAACCGACTTTAACTTTTGCGCCTGCTCTAATCTCCTTAGGGAGATGATTCAGGACTTCTTTTCTGCGAATGATTATTTTTTTCATGTTCTTTTTTTAAGGGTAAGAATAACTATTTATGATAAATAGGGGAGCCCAACCCGTTGGCGGGCCCCCCTTGCAAACCAAACACAAATTACGATGCTACACACTGGAGATCGAGCGAGGTATCAAAGCGGCGAAGCAAGATACCAGCTGTTTTCAACATGTGTACAGAAGCACCGTCTATATCACTTGCTCGTGTGTCTGTCTCAGCAAATCCCTTTGGGACAACTGAACCACCAACACACCAGCGCAACATTTCACGACCTTTCTTATTGATCATTTGGAGGTTGTTTTCTCCGTCATAAGTAGACTGATCAACAAAGGTCATTCTGTAAGACTCCAATGGCAATCCAGATTCTGGGTGCTTAGCAGAAGCTTGAGCAACAGGACCGTGATCCATCAATGGTACCTTAACTACATTCACTCTATGACCATCAATGTGCTCATAAGAGTTGAAGTAACCAGTAATACCTAAGCTACGTCCGCTACCTGTGATAAACTTAGGCTCCGTAGTTTGGAGATAAGAGTTGTTACCATAGTATGCGCGCATTGCCTTATCAAACTCACGTGCTCCACCAATACCAGTGTACAAAGTTACTTGTTTGTCAGTAGCGTCAGTCATTCCATAGAACAAGTCACCAATAACGTCCTCAATCTTCTTTTGAGTAAGAGTAGAGTAAGTGTCTTTGTTGATGATCTGCTCAAACAAACCTGGTCCAGAAATAACTGGTTGTCCATTCTCGTCAAGCATTTCATTTACACCATTGTTACCATATGTTTTTTGTCCATACCAGTAGTACATCTCACACTCTTCTTTAAACTTGAGCATGTGACGGTACTCTTCGTAGTCCATCCACAATTGAGTAGATTGACCTTCCTTCATTGGGAGAGTAAACTGAGCAACATAATCTTTAGCGTTACCAGAGAAGTGGTAAGATTTACGGATTGTTCCAATCTTGCTGCGTACCAAACCTGGTGCGCTCCAGTTAGATGCATTACCTCTAGAGAAGTCAACACCTACGTTTGCATAGAGCATTCCAAATAGTGCACCTGCCGCAGTATCTTCGGATGGCATGCTAGCTTGGTCAGGAGATACAAGCTTCAAAGAATACTCATATCCACCTGCAGATGGTACAGGTTGAGACATAATACGAGCCAATATACCCGATTGAGACACGAGAGTGTATGGGAATACAAACCACTTGTCTGGAAAAGTAACCTTAAAGATTGCTCCACCAGCGCCTGCATCGGCACCTGGGCCAGCAACAACAGGGCGAACGTTTACTTCGTGAGTTTTTACACGGTATTCATATTCAAAGCGGTCAATAGATTTAGTATTGCCCACACCCTCTGTCAAAAAAGACAATGGGAATTTCTTTTCTTCTCGTCCTGCGAGATGAGTAATAATAGGAGACAACTCTTCTGGTTTCTCCATCAAAGCATTAACCAACGAATTAGTGTCGGTCATCTGCTGGTCATTATAGTACGTTTTTAGTACTTGCTGTAAAGCCATGATATTCTAGTTTTAAGTTAAGTTTATTTTAAAAGAGCATTTATATCGAGATCCTCAGGATCGAAAGTATTAGATTGACGCTGAGTTTTTCTAGCACTCTTAACCCTTTCTTGGTTAGAGACTATTCGATTTCTAAGGCTCTCAGCGCTCTTGGTTTTAGCCTTAGTATCTATGATATTGCTTAAGTTAAAGCCGTTATACATTAAGTAGTCCATAGCTAGCTTAACATCAATATCAGATTCTTCATAATCAAGGTCTCTTTGAGTCTCTCCATTAGGGCCTATAGGCTCAGAGATGTAATCAAAGAATTTACCTTTCTGTTTGTCTGGGATTCGCACTCCTGCAAATTCGTTCCCAGACTCAATAGTAGTTGCTACACTATCCCAGAACTGTTCATTTTCTTCTAGTTCTTGTTGGTAGATAGCTTCTTGGTCTTGTAGAAGTTGCTGCTTGTATTGTTCTTGAGCTTCCCCTATCTCATTTTTTGCTTGAGCAGATTTATTATAGAGCTTCCCATTATCTTCATACGTATCTATAATCTCTTGTATGAATTCTTGGTCGTGTCCCTTAGCTGCAAAGTATTGAGACAATACAGCTCTCTGCATTTGTACATCGTTTTCTGCTAGTTCGATGTTATTAAAATCAGTCTGAGGATTAAAGGCTTCAAAGAACGTTTCTGAGTTTCCTCCAGACATTAAGTAATCTAAATGTTTTTGTACTTCAGGGTACTGTTCAAATAGATTAGAGATTTGATCTTCAGCAGCATCTTGTGAAAGATCTCTTACAAATTCAGTAAGTCCTTCTACAGTATCTGCATATTCATTTTCAAGTTCAAATCCTAAAGTATCAGCAATTTCATTAGCTACTGTAGCGTTAATTTCTTCTACCTCTTCTAGAGGTTCTTCTTCTACATCTTCTTCTTCTACTGCTTCAATTTCATAGTTTTCCGGCTCCACCTCTTCTAAAGGTTCTTCCGCAAGAACTTCTTCTTGTTCAATCTGAGGCTCTGCTACCTCTTCTTGAACTGATTGCAAACCATCTCCCAACATGTCGTCGAAAGAGATTGCATCAAGGTCTAATTTGTTGTTTGGGTCTTGCATTTTACAAATATATTTAGTTTGTGTTTTTGTTTATCTATAAAATTATTTTTTATAGGTGTAGTTATAATATATCACTTACGCTTTTTCCTCCTAGTTTTCTTTTAATATAGTTGGGCTTTGGGATTCCTTTCTTCTTTGCGTCTAATCTACTGGCATTAAATTTATTAATGCCTAATTGTTTCTCTTCTGGGTTTTTAAACTTCTTTTTCCAGCCTGTAGCCCATACTTCTGCTAATGTAGATTTTCCACTAGCGTAATCAGCCATAGACGCAGGTCCTTGCAGAAGGTGAGCAAGTGTTAATGCTCTTTGCTCTTCATATGTAAGCTGAGCTGCATCTCTGCTGTCCATAATATTTTGAGGAGGAGTTTCCCCCCAATACCCCATTGTCCTTCTTAAATGTTTTTGAGCTGTTTCTAAAGTATTGCTACCATCCTTCCCTTCTATCTGAAATGTCCCTCTACCTGTTGGGGTAGGCTCTTGAAGAGCATTAATTGCCATTCTTTGGTTAGGACCTGATTCATGATATCCCATTGTATCTGCTGATGCTAAATAAAACTCTGGGGTATTTCCTTTTCTCTTAGCTAATTCTTGAGCCACTCTATAGTCTAAAGAAACTCCTCCAGATTGCATTCTAGTAGGGGTTTCAATGACTGTTCCTCCTTGGCTGCTCATCTTCAAGTTTGAAACTCCAGGAGGTACTGCTTCATAAGACTTAACCAGATTACCAGTATCATTAAATTGATTTATATCAATTGGGACACTCATCCCCCTAGTATTAAACTCTTGGTTTGGAAGAGTGTTTGGGAAAGCCATACTAGCTTCTGTGTTTCCAGCTTGATGTGAAGGTCTTAATCCTTGCTGTACTTCTTCAGGGGTATTTGCAACTTGCATACCTTTCTGACTTTCAAACTCTGCAATTAAATCTCTACCTTGTCTAGCTGCTGCTAAAACATCTACAATAGAGCCTGGGAATTCAGACTGCTTATGTCGATCAAGAAATGCTCTTCTCTCAGGGTTTGTCATACTCCGTTAGGCTCTAAATCATTCTCTTTATCTAAGGCTTGTTGCTTTAGCTCTATCTCTCTCTCTTTAATCTCAAAATCTTTCATCATCTTTTCTAGGTCCAAATTAATCTTGTTAGTTTGATCTCTAGCTTCTGCGTTGATGAGAGCTATCTCGATATCCTTTTGCCTGTCTTTATCATTTTCAAGAGCTTCTTGCTGGAACTTAGCTTGTTCTCTTTGCAATAGCATTTCTTCTTTTTGCTGTTCTGCTTGTTGCTGAGCTTTTTGTAACTCTTGCTGAGCTTTTTCAGCTTTCTTTATTTTCTCTTTAATTCCTATAAAGTTGTCTGTGTCGAACAGATCTAGAACCGCAGATGCTGGAACCCCATTCTGAATCATAGACTGAGACATCTGTCTAGCTTGTTGCATATTGTCTTGGTCTCTACCCGCATCAGATACAAATACACCGTACTCACTTTCCATATGCTGCATAGAATCTAAATCTATATATTGCATAGTAGTGTCCGGCAATACATACATTCCTTTCTTACCTGCTATCCAAGCTTCTTTAGAGTAGTCTAAAAGCCCTTGAAGTTCTCTTTGCTCGAATCTTGCAAACTTTCTAAATAGGTCCTCAGTAATATGACTGGACTGTACAATTGCTTGCTGTGAAGTAGCTTTACCTTCATAGCTGCCTATGTTACCTTGTCTTTGCCTATTTACTCCTGAGAGTTTCTCCCACTCTAACATTATAGAGTCTAACAGCATGATGTATTGTTGAATAGTCTTAATAGACATATCAAGAACCGATTGGTGCTGTGGAGATAACTGAACTCCTTCTTTGTTGTAGTCGACCCAGGCAATACCTGTTCCTTCTACATAGTACATGAACTTATCCATGTCCCACTTCTTTGGGATCATGTTAATGTCAAACTGAGCAATAATATCTTTTGATCGTGCGAGAGCAAGCTCCATACGATACTTAAATATGTTGTAGTTAAGCTGATATGGTATTCCTAGTTGTACTAGTGAGATATTGCTAGAGTTAATATCTGAATATTTTCTACCGTTAATTGGGAGCTTGCACAAGGAGGGATTGTCCATAGAGGTCCTTTGATTAGCTATAGGAGATACATTGACATAAAATCTGCCATCAATTTTAGTCCCTTCCCACACTTCATTAACCCACTCCCACTTTAATTTACCGCCTTGTTCTTTTACCTCTTTAGGCATTCTGTAAGATTCATTTACATCTACTACCTCAATCATCCCTGTATTGGGGTCAGTGTATTCTACAAAGCCTATACGTTTCCTACTTTTCCAGTATACTGTAGCACATTCTACAAGTCTGTTTCTATACAAGTTGTCATCTGAGCCTGTAGCTTCTGACCTGTATAAAAGGTAAGACTCTGTAGAGGTATTAGTTGGATTCTCTAATTCAAGAACTTGCTCTTCTGTTAGATACTCCCCATACATATCAATTACCCCAGAGGCATGTGCAAACCTTCTAACTATAGCCCAGTCCCCATCTTCTACAAACTCTACGTCTGGATCTTTGTCAAAGTCTACGTCTAATGGGTTTACAACATCATAAAAAGGCTCACTTCTAACTACCCCTTTATGAGAGTACACCTCACCTGAAACTACGAAATGAAAAAACAGCTTTTGAAACTTATCGTATATCTCCTCATTATGCATGATGTAGTTAAGCGCTGCCTGTCCTTTAATCGCTCTATCATCTACATAGGTCCTATCAAACTGTTCTAATACTTGCGCAGGGATTGGGGATTCAGCTTTCTGAGCTTTTAGTTCTGGGTCTTCTATACTCTCAAGTTCTTTTAAAAACATCTGCTGAACAGTTGTCATTAAGACTTGCTTTTTAGCTTCTTCTTTTAGACTTACAGAGTCTGCATTTTTAACAGATACAGAATAGTTAAGAGGTCTTTTAGATTTCTCCCCAAGCAGTAAATCTATAATAGGCTTAATGATTGGATAGTTCCTAAGCTTAGATGGGAAGTTACTCCTACTCTTTCCGTATGGCTTTAATACATATCTGTAGTCAGTCTCATCTATCTCCCCATTATAGTAGTCATATAAAGACTTAATGCTATCCCTACGCTCTGATAAACCAAACTTAGATAAATTAAGGAATGCATCTACGCATTCCTCTCTCCACTTCTTAGTCTTCTTGTTTAACGGTAGCCTCTGCTGAGGTATTTTCGCATTTCCATACATTCTCGTAAAAGTAATAAATTATTGATAGTTTTTATCAAACCAGTCATCTTGAGATCTATCGTCTAGTATTTCTACTACCTCTTTATTATATAGCTCTCTAGTGTGGTACATCCCAACCATAAACGCCATAACTCGGTCAAAGTTACCCTTATGGTTAAACTTAATAAGCTCCTGCAACAAAGCTGGATCGTATATATAATGCATATTAAGTTTAGTGTTTCCGTCTTCGTCTGTAGCTCTGGGGGAGTTTAACCAATCTCTTATATAAAGTTCTCCTTGTCTTTTGCGTTGCTCAGTCATATGCATCCCAAACTGACGCTTTACTGTACGACTTCGAAGTTCTTTCTTGTCTAGCATCTCAAACTCTTCTTGTAGTTTATAAAGTTTGCGATATCTTTTCGCGTAAGCAATAAGCTCTCCACGGTCGTTTTCGAACCCAATTTTTGCGTTGTAGTATTCAGCAAGCATAAATAGATTTTTGTTGTATTCATCCTGTGTTTGTGGTCTACCGACATAGCTAGCTACTATTATATCATCTGGTTTACTTAGGTTATTAGCTCTTTTAATAACGTATGAAGCTCCTAATGATTCGTTTGAAGTTGATTTAGATTGTGCGTAAGGGTCATGACACACTACATATAGATTATGGGGTACAAGACCCTCTTTAGTTTTATATGGGGACTCGTACATAACCACTGCTCCTTCTGTCTTGTCTCCTTTTCTATGTGGGAATTTAAAGACTGGGGAGACATCCATTGATGGTCTGAATAGTGGATTACCGTCCTTATCATAATACATCACACCTGCGGTACCCTCTGATTCAAGACCATTTGCTTTTACTCTGTTGTACTGCTCTTTCAATGAGTTTACATCAAAGAGATTAGCTGTAACTTGCAGTGTAGCTTCTTGTGGACTAAATGGGTGCTCAGCTATATACTGGTCTAGAGCTTTTGGGTCGTTAGCTCCCTTCTTTTTTTCTCTTTGTTTTTCTTCATGCTCTTTTGCTACTTCTACCTGAGAGTTCCCGTCCTCATCTATAAATCCATCTAGGTTTTTATATATAGGTACAAAGTAACCGCATTGTGTTCCCATAGCTCCTGCGTCCCAGTTATTGTCAAAAGCTAAGCAGTCATAAGAATCTGGATGATAGAACAGTTCTTCCATTCCTTCAAATCCACTTCCTTCTTCTCCGCCTGTACCAAAGGCTACCATAGTACCTAATGTTTTAGAGCCCTGTCTCATTGTAGGCATAGCTACTTCCCAAGCTTTTAGTAGTCCAGAGAATGACCCAGCTTCTTCAAAGAAAATTAGATCTCCTGCTTTACCTCGAACTTTATCTGGGTTGTCTTTAAGACTTACCCCAATGATTTGAGATTTCATTCCAAGCTCTACATCTGCCCCATTAACATTTTTCTTATACCCAGACTGTTTATGCATCTCTCTATCACGTAGTCGTGGTTGAGTCCATGCTGTATTATCATCTACAAAAGATAAGAAATCCCATGCCTTACTTAAAAGTCCGTCCCCGATAAGGTATTCTTTTTGGGAAGCAAATACATAGTTTTTACTATTTCGCATTAGAAAATAGTTTCTAGCAAGCATAGCTCCAGCTTTATAAGAAAACCCCTTACGCCTAGCCTTTAAAACTACGAGGTGTTTGTCTTCTTTTCTTGCTCTGTCTATAGAGTGAAAATATTCATGATCGCCGTCGTAGAAAGCGGGAAATGTTCTATCTCTTCTTGATAGAGTAGTACCGTCTGGTAATTCTTCGTCTATTACCCTATCTATAGGGCAGTAGTTAAGGTAGAAGTAGTGATACCCAGTAATTGTTTTATCCCCTACTGTATACCCAGTCATAGACCTTTTTCTTTCTGTGTCCCAGAAATCATAAAACTCTGTAGTACCTGGTAGAGCATCTACATAGAATCCATGTTTTAAATAGTATGTAGCTGCAGGAGAGAATAGATGGGAGTCTTTAAACATTACTGTGAGTACTTATTGGTAACTACTCCCCCTCTATTAGGGTTATCTTTTTGCTGTTGTCGTTTAACTATACTTTCTAAGTCTTCTAGCCCAGACACAACTTTACCCATATTGCTAAGATTAGTTATTAAGTCTTTAGCCTGATAGATAGGCTTCCCGTTGTCGTCAAGGGCAGTAAGATCTATTTCTGCAAAGTATGCTTCTAATTTTGTTACACTCTCTCTAGCGGCTCTTAAAAGCTTTACAGCAGAGCTTTCAGATAACTCTTGATACTTTTCTATAGCTGATGCTATTTTAGGAGAAAGCTTAACCTTAACACTAGTTATTATTGCTTCCCACCTAGCCTCTTCTCCATATGCTGCATACGGGGATCTGTGGTCTGAGAAAAAATATACTGCAGATAATTCTTCTACTGAGAGTGACTTGAACTCCTTTATAGTTTTTACGTACGGAGAAGGTATTATTTTACTCCCCGAAGCTTCTATTAGATTTTTCATTTAAATGCTTTAATCTTCCTTTTTTAACATGAAACTTACCTAGATATGGTAGCCTAACAGATTCAAAGTTTCCTTCTCTAATTATGTTAGCAGTGTATTTAAATTGATAGTATACTATCTCTTCTATTTTAGATATAGGAAGATTGTACTCACTCGCTAGTATCTGTATCATTGTCTTTTCGTCCATGTAAGTTTATTTTTTTTCCTCTCTCTCCTACAACTATTTTATCCCACCTACTGTCTGGGCAATTAGCTGTTTCCCATTTAGACTTCTCCTTAACTACACAACCACAAAGACCGCATCTTAACCCCTCTAGATGCTCACACGAATTACAAGTTTCTAATCTTTTTTTGTACTGGTCCTCACTTACGTGTGGAGCTCCTTGCTTTGCATATTCAATTACTTCGTCTTTGAAGTTCTTTAACATTTCTTTTAGGGTAGGCTTCATGAGTACTCTACTTCAATTAATATTTTATTTGAGATTTTCAGCAGAGGAGCTAGCGTATAGCCTGCTGTATCTTTAGACTTTATTATGGCACCCTTATCCTTTAGACGTTTTACATAGTTGTTTAGGGTGTGGTAATCTTTTATTCCCAGGTCTTTTGCTACTGACTTTTTAGAGCTTGTAGAACATATGTTACTAATATCTCCAGCATCTATAAACCTAGAAAGTATCTGCAGTTCTTTATCTGTTAGTTCTAGTATTCCATTGAATACCTGCAAATACTTAAATGTAGTATCTGCTTTAATGTTAATTTTACGCATTTAATTTAATTTTTGCTCTCCCATCCT
>Ga0181369_1000419_pt1 | contig 12054 bp, 20 predicted proteins | sample LowvirmetaG_8_FD_130088 | JGI IMG/M metagenome (GOLD analysis project Ga0181369, IMG submission 130088) | Marine viral communities from the Subarctic Pacific Ocean - Lowphox_04 viral metaG | ecosystem: Environmental > Aquatic > Marine > Oceanic | place: Subarctic Pacific Ocean | collected... | reverse complement strand
TTTAACACCAACTAAACTGGTACGACTATACTGTTGACCATCACTTCCAGTAAAGGTTGTGATTAAATTAGTACACTCAGCAAGAGTTCCGTTACCGATTACACCCATGTCTTCAGTCCAAGTATTATCATTCTTGTCTGTAACCTTTGGTGCTCCACCTGCTTGTGGAATCTCAGTACCATCCTTCTTGAGAACTTTATGTGGACGTACAAACTTGACTACAATCTCACCATCTATCATACGGTTCTGGTTAGGTTGCTTCTGAGAACCTGAATCCTTGAGAGACTTCATACCCTCTTTATCTAGAATTTGATTAACAGTGTATGCTCCCTCAGATTTCTCGTATGCTCCACCGTACCCTGTTAGATCACGATTCTCTTCGTTGAGTCGAGGCCATTCGATTTGACCTACAGTTTTTACTTCTTTGTATATTGTCTTAGGCATGGGTTATCCTTCCTTTTATTAAAGCCATACTTATATGTTACTATATAATTTTATTAGTGTCAAGTGTTAATGTGTATCTTTCCAGGATTTTCCTATCGAAGATTCACCTTCTAGTGGACACATGATTCCTAGATGTAAACCTGCCCACTTGATTGCGTCACGTTGTATCTCTCCTAGTCTTTCAGCAACATCTAAACCACCTCTCACTTGTGTTTGCCATTCGTCATGTACCCAAGTACATATCTTGTAGTCTATCTTTTCTCTGTCTGCTATCTCTCTCCATCGTCTTGTTGCGTATTTCATTACTAAAGTCTCACCGTTCTGCAACATACCTGCCAGTGTCTTGTGTTGGTTAGGTACAAAAACCTTGCGTCCATCGTATGCTTTGAAGTACCCACGTTCAGCTATGTCTGGTATCACTATGCTTCGTAGCCTAGATAAACCTTCAATGCTAGTAGTAAAGTTATGCACTGCTCTATTAGCTTCTCTTGTATTTGTCTTTAGTATTTGTGCAATCTTTTGTGTACCTGCTCCAAGTAAGAACGCATAAATAAAAGTCTTAGCCATGTCTCTTGTGATATTCTTTAGACCCAATGCCTTACGATTGAGGTTATGTATGTCCGTATCTTCTTCTTTCTTTCCTTCGATAATAGCCTTAACGTACTGCTTACTCTCCATGATGTCAGCCAGTATCCGAAGTTGGATTCCTGAAGCATCCGTACCCACAAGATAGCAACCGTCAGGTGTTGTCCATAAATCTCTGAAGTCTCCATCATAATCTTTCTTTACTCTCTCTACTGCGCTCTTCGGTTCACCATGAAAGACACTTGGTATGTTACCCATGTTCGGATGTCTGTGCGCCATGCGTCCTGTCCATGAACCAATGTGTAAAAACTGTCCGTGTATACAACTGTCATTGCTGTTTGAGAAAGCCTGTACCCACTCAGCGAGTGTGCTTCTTCTTCCCTCCAGTGTTAACCATTCAGCTAAAGCTTGAGCACCTTCAGGGGCATCGTCAGGCAGTGTCTTGAGGTTCTCCTCAGATACAGTCCAACCATAATAACCGTAGTGCTCTAGTTTATCCTTGTTGTCTTCTCGTATAGCTTTGATGTGTCCTTTCGTTTTATCTGTAGGTTTCCACCCTGCCTCCCATAGTCTCTCTACTCTGTGCTTTGTTGATCCAGGATTGAACGATACGTAATCATAACACTCTAGCATATCCTCTTCTATCTTAGTCTCAGGAAACTCTTCGAGTGCTTTCTCTACGTTCTTAAACAAACCACCATCTTCTCTGACCCTGTACTTGATAGTCTTTATTAACTCTAGTCTTGGTGGGAATGCTTGATGTATTCTCTCCTCTAGTTCTTGTAGTCTCTTAGTAATATCTAGGTGTAACTTATTTGCAACATCTATATTAAATTCAAACCCACCGTCATGCATTTCCTGACATATGATTGCTACATCATGCTCTAGTCTCATTGCTTGTGACCATGCCTGTGACATAACATGTGGGGAAAAGTGATTGAATAATTTCTCTGTTACCTCTACATCTCTGTGACAATACTTTAACATCTCTGGAGTTAGGCCACCCTGAAAGTCTTTGAAATCATCTTTAGGGTAGCCTAGTTTTTCTCCCCATGTAGCCAACTTGTGTGATCCAATACCGAAGTCTATTAACATAGAAACGACTAGCGTATCTACAACATTCGACATACTTATCACGTTACCTAAGTGTCTGTTGATTACAGGTGCATCAAAGTTAATGAAGTTATGTCCTACCCATCGTGTTACTTTCTTAGCGTAGTCCTTGAATCTAGTGCGCTCTACTTCATCTTCATGTAGGTTAAGAAACTCATGTGTCTTACCTGTGTCTTTTTCTTTAACACAAATACACCACAACTTATCTGCGTTTAGATCGTTTGTTTCTATGTCTGCGAATACTATCATCAAGTTCCCCTATCCAGTGTGTAACATCGTCGAACGGATTAGCTCCATCGTCCTCTATCCTCTGAGAGTTTAAAGGTTGCTTCGTTGAAGATGAGCTTTCCTGCGAACCCTGTCTTTCCTGCAGGTCTGTTCTTGACGAGTAAGAGCTTTGTCGTGTTCCTTTCATCACGATCCTCTGCCATCTTATCACGTTCTAGTTTAACTACAACAGATGCACGTTTCGCAATGGTTCTGCAATCTCGTACCTGTCCATCATCATTCTCATGGGCGATGGTTACGATACCCACATTAAGTTCTGAGGCTAGTCGAGATAGCTGCACTGATAAACCAGACAACCATTTCTCTACTGTCTCATCACCTTTACGTGAGTAAGCTAAGTCTTGTATCGGTTCAAAGAATACATAGCTTACACCACAAGCTTCCCTAAAGTATCTTATCTTTTCTAAGATGTCCATAGGGTCTTCGTCAACAGCAATCTGAAACTGGTATAGTCTCTCATCTTTGGTTAGATCGATGATCGATTGCTTGACCTCTTCTTCCATGTCGTGTTCTTGTATTAAATCTTTACGTGTCAAGTTCATGTTTAGATCATAAGAAACTAAACCTAACACACTTCTTTTTTCTGTCTCTTCGAGGTGACATATCGCAATGGATATATCCTTGTGCTCAGTCAGTACGTGGTGCTCCAAGTACCGCATGAACTCAGTCTTACCGATACCTTCGGGTGCTTGAAACACAGTGAAGTGTCCTTGCATTAGACCCAAGGCTACATCATCAAAGGACTCAATTCCTGTTGATACAAAGATAGCATCGTCTTGTTTCTCGAACAACTCAAGGAACTGTTCAGGAGTACTGCGAATGTTATCTGGTGTGTACCTCTTCGCATTGTAGAATGCTGCAGCGTAACTTGGTTTAGCATTACCCTCAAGAAACTCGTTAGCGTCTTTGTACTTGTCGTGTATAATCTGATAAGTCTTCTTCGGGAAGAGTGCTCCTATCTTGGTAGCCAATGCCCTACCTGCCTCATCGTTATCTACTGACAACACAATCCTGTCGAAGCTATCAATCCACTCCTTTGATTTACCCTGCCATAGTTTCTGATTAGGTGTCGCACTTGGCACAGACACACAAGGATACTTCTTGTCGAGCATTTGGAAAGCAGACATAGCATCTAGCTCACCTTCGCATACAACTACAGACCTTGATGAACCTGCATTGAACTTGTCCATACCGAATAGTTCATCAGTCTTGAACCCTTTGTCTGTCTTGAAACTCTTCTCCTTTGTGTTACGCACTTTCCTGAATCCTGATGGATACTTGTACACTTGATTGAAACCAAATGTCTGCACCCCGAAGAACTCCATTACATCTTTACGTACACCACGATAAGTAACATAATCACCAAGCCCTTCAATCTCTGTAGTCTTTAGTGTTCTTGTTATCTCTTCCAATGGATACTCATCCTTTGCCCATGACTTCAAGTTCATTCCTTTCATTGGGTATGTTCTCTCACAACTATGACAGAAACCTGTCTTCTTCTCAGAATTAAAAGCAAAGGCATCTGAACTATCACACTCCACATGAGGGCAGGGTTTATGTGTTATCTCTTTAGCTATCATCTGCTGTACGCCTGTAATGCAATCCAGGATTTAGGGTACAACTCCCCCATCTCATCACTGATTAACTTAGAAACCTTACGTGTCTCTTCTTGTGTGTCCTCACTCTGTCGTAGTCTACACATATCTGACCAAGCGTCTAAGCTACCAGACCAGTACCACTCTGTCATAGTATTCTGTGGCAGTACCATACGTGCTTGCTCTGGTGCTACGCCTTGCTCAAGCAACTCCTTGTATGCCTTGTTACACCACACCTCATGCTTGGCAAGTGTACTAATAGTACGGTAGGATATGGAAACCTCACCACTACTGCCCTGCTTCTTATCTTTTGCACGTCCTCTCCATGTTGGGGAGTAGTAATACTCTGGTTGATCATCTACATACCTACGGCTAACCTCATTCCATCTTAGGAACTTGTGCTTGACTAGTTGTCTAGCTACAAAGATAGGTGCTTTGACATGGAAGGTAGCAAAGCAATGTCCAAACGGTGACATGTGTTTGTGTCTTGCGAGGTACGATATAAGAATACCGTCACTCACCGTAAGTGTATTGTCTTCATCCCAATCACTCTTCTTGTTGAAGCTTACACGAGCAGAGTTTACTACAGTCAAGTCACTGCCCATACTATCTATTAAAGTTACATCAATCATTTTTATTACCCTTGAGCCTGTGTTTGAAAAACAGAATCGTATTTATACCAGTGTTGATAGTGACCATGATTAGTATCCACCATTGCCACCATAACAGTCCACCAACTTCTAACATTTCTAATCTCCATACTTATATGTTACTACGAAAAACAAACAAAGTAAATACTATTCTTTATGTTTTTCTTTTAAATTAAATAGTGAGGCTAACTCACCCTGCACATCGTCTATCTTGAACGCTCTATACAGATCATCTAAACCGTATTGATTGTAGACTGTCACATTTATTTCATCCTTACACAAGGTGCAGTAGTACCTATCCATCCTCACATCTTCGAACGTTGCATCTGATCTATTACAACAATAACATCTCATGTCTCTCTCCTTTAAGTATATTTGTTTATAGTATTATTATACTTAAAACAATAATACTTTAAGTATAAGATAGGGTATCACAACTAAACTGATTTGTCAAGCTACCTCCTTTAAATTAAATATGAAAGCTTTCTTTATGTTCTCAAACTCCTCGTTTTTTATGTGTAGGTTGAATATCTCCAAGTGATTTCTAGCTTCTCTTATGTTTAGTTTCTTAGTTAATACCTCAAGTGTACCGTCCTCCTTCTCTGCTACGATCACATAAGAGTTAGGTAAATCCTGGGTATCCATTCCGAATGTTGTTCTCATGTTCATTATATTACCTTCAATGCGTATGCTATGCATATTGTTACAAATACAATTACCAATAATCTTCCAGTCCAGATTGTTTGGTGTGGCGGCATCGGTATCGTCAAGAAAATAATCAATGCCGCTATCCAAATTAATATTTCCACTACATATCTCCTATATTAGTTGGTGCGTACACTGCACCGTTGTATTGGCTACCAGTCTCAGTGTCTGCTCCAAAGTCACATGATGCTAGTATAATTAGTATAGCCATGATCCAGTAGAATGAAACCTTAGACCACTTGATGAAACCCTCGAATGTTTTCTTTGCTTCTACCTCTGCTGATTGACTTGGTGTCATTGTTGTGTCTCCTTTCTAATCATTGCAAGTAAGTCTTAATACTTCCTGTTTAAAAAACTCATGTGCATTATGAGCAGCACCTTCAATCATCTCCATCACATCCTTTGGGTCATGATATTCGAGAGGCTCCCAAGCATGATCTTCTATAAACTTTTCTACTTGGTCTTGTGTCCAATCAATTGCTTCGTAGGGTAGTTGTTCAGTTAAAAAGTTTGCACTCATACTACAAAACAATCTGTCTTTAGTTGTTGGGTCATTATCAAAATTAATCATTACATTAACTCCTCTCTCTTGCATTCTCTGTAGTACTCGTACTCACCATCTAATTCAAACTCCCACCTCAAGTCTGAGGGTATATCTGCAAACCACCATTCATCATCGTAGTCTACATCGTACCTAGTGTCCTTGCCATTATCGAATACACCGACAAAGATATACGAGTCATTGTAGTACGAGGCTGATAGTCCTACACCTAACCTTTCCATTGCCGCCTCGTATGCAGTGATAGGTGGAGCATCTTTAGTTTCGAATGAGATATGCACCCACCAATCTCCCTCCTCTAATTCGGATGGACTACACTCAATACTGTAAGCTTCCGCGCTTGTACCCCACATTTCTACTGCTTTCTCGTACTCCCATTCACCAATTGGATTAAGATATTCCAGTAAAGTACCATCATCACAGGCTTTTTCTATAGCTATTATGACTTCGATACCACCGCTAATAGTTAAGATATTCTGACACACACTAGACATTATCTTCCTCTTTTCTCTGCGTTACATTTGGGAATGCATGGTATAACTTCCATCGGGTTTTCCGTAAGGCTCTCTCTGTGGATGCGTAACAATCACCGTCTAATTCACATAGCTCATTGTCCCACTGGTAAAGAGCACTCCATAATTCTTTGAACGCATCCTGTTGGTTCATAGTTAGCTTGTCAAAAGATGTATTCAAGATATTATCTTTTCTTTCTTTCTCTGTCTTCCATTTCTTTTGACGTGCTTCTTCTTGTTTTGTTGGTATATATGGCATTAGTTTATTCTCCTTTTGATTATCTGTAAAACTACAAATACTGTATACACTTGTAATTCAATTAAGTAAATAGTCATTATATTTATTTCTTCTTTGTGTAACCCAAATGTCACACTTAAAATATCATTAGAACATTACCTCTCCTTGGTCATCGTATGGACTTCTAAAGTAATCTTTAGCCATACATAATTGACGTTCATTCACTTGGTCAAACTCTGGATCAACTTGGTACTCCTTTAACTCTACTAATCCGAATTGATCCATAAAAAATTCTAGTTCTTTGTACATGGGTTGTACTCCTTCATTGTGTTTTCAATTACTTCTAACATCATCTTTGCAGTGAGTAGTTCCGACTTATCGTCTTGTATTGCCTTGACTATCGCTCTCCTACAAAAACCTATTGTGTCTTTGATTATCAATATCTTTTCTTCTTCAGTGTACATTTTATATATCTCTCCATGAATCTAGTGTAACCTCTTGTGGATACTCTTTGAATGTAAAGTTATTAAGGTTATCATCTACCCAATCACTAATTGCAAAGCTATCGTTAATATAATATTCGTTACAATACTCTGGTGGTAACTCTACATCCGTATACATATTAATTGTTTTTACTGCTTTTACTCTTATCTTCATTGTCTTAGTCTCCTATAATTTTCCAAGTACCGATTTTATTACCATTGTAATCTCTTATTGTTTTGGTACGTTCAACACAGTCAAACTCGTCAACCTCTTTTGATATTTGTTTTATGACACGAGATAACTCAAAGTGTGTTTCATTAAAGGCGTCATTATCCATATCTATTTCACATTTAAATCTCATTGTGTTTCCTCCTTATTAATACTTTTTAACTTTTTCTACTATAGTTGTAATCTCATTAACTGTGTAGCACAATCTGCAATCTTTGCAACGTTGTCCAGTACAGTTTTGTTTGTCGGTGTGCTCATCTTGCAACACATTGTTGAAAGTCTTATCGAAATGCTTTGGTGGTTTACTCATAATGTGTGACTTCATAGGGTTACTGTAGATCAACTGTAAATTGCTAGGCTTGTCGTTGTTGCGTAACCATTTAAACACAATGTCCACACGCTTAGTCCATAGCGCAAACGTGCACCACGGATTATCTTGAACAATAGCCATAAGATTTTCAAAGTGTTGCATATTGATTAGCTCACCATGTGCGTTGAACCTAAACATAGCGTCAACAACTCGTGGTATCTCTTGCGGCTCTAGTGGTCTACTCGACAACAAGTCACTGTTACGTTGCAACGAGGCTTGCATGTTTTTACGGTACGTATTGAGCATTGCATGTGAATAACAGTCACCACAAATGTTCTTGCCGTCTTGTTTGCCTTTAACGTGTTGCTTGTTGCAGTAGTCGTTTGTAATCGTGTTGGTACTGATAGCTTTGAAACCGTCAAGCTTACCAGTCATTTTAGATATGTGTACTTGTTGCATGTTATTTACTCCTTTGTGTTGACTTATCTAGTGATACCCTTAAACGAATACCACCGATAAAGCAACGTATATTCTCCTATGCTACATTTCTTAAAAATAAACTTTCAACAAAAGTGACCTTATAACTACATCCCCATGCTTGTGATTTAAATATTAGATTTCCTTTTTTAGGTGTACGAAATTCAATATGATCTTTATTATCCGTCATAGTAAAACCTTGAGATGTTAACCAGGTAATCATCCAGGTGTTTACTTTTGTATCTACTATATCGTTTTCGTATTTCATAATTAACTCCATTGATTTGATGTAATCAACATGAACTAAGATTGATCAGAATGCAACCAGGTTGAGTTGTTACGTTACGTCACTTTCATAATTACCATATAAACAAGGGTTATAAAAATACCTAATAGATTAAACCAAATAGGTAAGAAGTGCTTACCAATTAATTCAATAAGATCAATTCGATAGGTAAGGATTGTTTACCTTTTAATTATTGCCCCTGCAAAGTAGTTTAACATTAAACTATCTAGGGTAAATCCGTTTAGTATTAAATAGTTTAGCATTAAACTAGTTTGTGATCACGAATTAATACGTCAAGAGTACTGACCTTTCTGTATTTGTGATCACGTTCTGGTTATGTTCTTGCCAGGGGTGTGTTTGTTCTTGCTTTGTTCCTGGGGTAGCGAGGGGGGTCGGGGGGTAGCCCCTGTACTGTACAATACAACATAAAATTATCTCAGAAAAACATTGGCCTACTCAACAATAATTCTAGGTGGCGGTGTACACTTGTAGTACCTTACTTTAAGTATCTTTGTTTAAAGTATAATATAATACTTATAACACAAATACTTGTAAGGTATATTACTTAAAGTATATAGGGTATCATAAAGAAATCTTGTAGTCAATAGATTTTTTACGAATTTAATTAACTTTTTTACTTGACAAGCACCCCTAAACCATGTTAACATATAAGTATAGGGGAAGGAAACAATGTTTCTAAGGAGATAACCATGTCTATGTATAGCCTATCACAACTAAAGACAGATAACGGAATAATAAGAACCAAGAGTTTATTCTATGAGTTATCTTATGACGATCCAGAGTTCGCTTTGTTTACTCTCAAAGAAGAAGACATAGTGATGCCTAACGGTAGACCTGCTACGTGTCTAGGTAAGTTATACATAGCCTTTGCGACAATGGACCCTACAGAATACCAGTTCGCTAACTCAGTGTTTGGGAGTTGGGAAGTATGGGAGAAGATGCAAACAACAGTACCTCTCAGGAAACCTATTGAGAAGTGGCGTAGAGAGGCAGAGGTTAAACGCAAATCATTAGCCTTTGAGTCTGTAGTAAAAGAAATACAAGAGGGTGGACGTAGTAGCTTTACTGCAGCTAAGTTCCTTATTAACGAGGAGTGGAAGTCTAGAGAAGACGGAAGAGCAGCCCGAAAAGAAAAGAACGCTAAAGATAAATCTACATCTGAAGAAGCTTTTGAGAGAGCAGGTGTGAACAACGATCTTAAAAGATTAAAAGATCAAGGTCTAATGAACTAGGGATAAGCGAATGGTTAAGACAGCTACAGTAAATACAATTACTTCAGGGTATGCTTCGCAGACTCAGTTAAATGAGAACTTTACTAATATCAATACTGCTTTAGAGAATACACTATCTAGGGATGGTAGTTTACCAAATGCTATGAATGCTGCTTTAGACTTAAATAACAATGATCTTCTAAACGTAAAAGCTATATATGTAGATGGTGTAAATGTTCTCAATGTTTTAGATAACGTTACTGTTAGTACTGCAAGCCCTTCAGGTGGTAATGACGGTGACATTTGGTTTAAGGTTTCAAGTTAAATAAAAGGATACAACAATGGCTGCTCTTTCAGATCACGCAGAAAACCTACTATTAAATTTTTTAATGACAACAGGTACGGCTACTCGCCCTACTAACTGGTACTTAGCTTTGTTTACAGGTGCACCTAATGACGCAGGTGGTGGAACAGAGGTATCTACTGGTGGTTACTCACGACAAACTATTGCATTCAGTGCTGCTTCTGGTGGTGCTACAAGTAACACAGGTGCTGTAAGCTATACTGCTTCAGGTGCTAACTACGGTACAGTTACTCACGTAGGTATCTTCGATGCAAGCTCATCAGGTAACTTATTGTGGCATGGCTCTATGTCTGCATCTAAGACCGTTGAAGATGGTGACACTATTACATTCGCTATAGGTAACGTAGACTTAACATTAGCTTAATCTAAAAGGTAGTTTAAGATGGCTGATGGCTTTCGTATAACGGAATCTGGTGACTCACGAATATCTGAGGCATCTGATACACGTATAACTGAAAATCTTATCGTAGCCTCTGCGTCTCTTTCAGGCGCAGGTTCTGTTAGTGTAACTGGAAACACTTCTTCTTTTGTATCTTGTAGTCTATCGTCAACAGGTTCTAAACTTACTGCAGCTGTTTTACAAACCGAAGCTGATCCTATTACGTTAAGTGCCACAGGAAGTATGACTGCCACAGGCGGTAACTTCTTTTCTCAAAATTTAAACGTATCAGGTACAGGCACTTCTTCATATTTAGGTCTTAATACGTTTAGTATTAGTAGTACTTTAAATGCTACAGGTAGTGCAACCTTTAATGGTATAAAAATTAAGAATGCTGCTACGTCTTTAAGTGCTTCAGGTTCTTTTGTAAATGATGGTTTTAACTTTGTACATTTTGGAAAGTTTGAATCTAAATCTCAAGATCTTACAAGAATAACCGAAGCAGGTGATATTAGATTTACTGAAGCTAGTGATACAAGAATAGTTGTTGATCAAACTTCGAACGCAGCATTAGGTTTCTTATCAGCTGACTGTACGCAAATATTCTTTAGTTCAGAAGCATTCTTTAAATGGAATGGACAGTGGACTACATTTACTCCTAAAGTAAAACAAAGTGGAGTATGGGATGATCCTTTAGCTATCTACAAAAAGATAGACGCAAACACTTGGAAGAGGGCTTTTTAACAAATGGCTAATATTAAAATATCTCAAATGACCGCTGCTAGTTCTGCTTCTGGTGCTCAAGAGTATGAAGTAAACGAGAGTGGTACAACAAAGAAAGTAACTGGTACTCAGCTATCTACATTTATTAGAGGTAACGTAGTTCTAGGAGACTTGAGCGTAACTGCATCAGCTGCAGAGTTAAACTACAATGACATCACTACACTAGGTACATCACAAGCAAGTAAGACAGTTACGGCTGATGCTAACGGTGACGTAAACCTTTCAGAAGAACTCAAAGCTAAGTCTTATAATGAGACATACGCAGCTGTTACTTCGAGTGGTGGTGCTACTACTATTAATTGTGAAACAGGTAACGCATTTAGCCATGTAATGACAGAAGCAACAACTCTTGCTTTTAGCAACCCTCCTGCATCTGGAACAGCGTTTATATTTTCACTAGAAGTTATTCAAGACGCAAGTGGTTCAGGTTTTGTTTTAAATTTTCCAACTACTGTAGATTGGCCTAGCGCAACAGCACCTACAGTTTCAGCCACTGCGAACGCAAAAGATGTTTACGTTTTTTATACAAGGGATGGCGGTACGAACTGGTACGGATTTACGGCAGGTCAAGCGTTAGGATAAACCAACATGGTTACTAAAAATAAATTACTCCAAGCAGCCGCAGGTAGTGCAGCAGGAGGTGCAGGGCTAGATGTAGACGAGGTCTATTCGACTTACACATATAGCGGAAATGGTTCTGCAAATACAATCACCAATAATCTGGACTTGAGTGGCGAAGGTGGTTTGGTTTGGATTAAAAGGCGTGATGGAAATTCGTCTCATTTTTTCTTTGGCAGTGATAGGGATGCAAATAATAAAGCTT
>Ga0181369_1000416_pt1 | contig 12083 bp, 11 predicted proteins | sample LowvirmetaG_8_FD_130088 | JGI IMG/M metagenome (GOLD analysis project Ga0181369, IMG submission 130088) | Marine viral communities from the Subarctic Pacific Ocean - Lowphox_04 viral metaG | ecosystem: Environmental > Aquatic > Marine > Oceanic | place: Subarctic Pacific Ocean | collected... | reverse complement strand
GTAGTATGTAATACACATCAGACCAGTCGAGACAGGATATCTATTGAAAAGGTAAGAGTCGGAAATCAATCCAGACCTAGATTCATATAATGGCTAGAAAAGATCAAATAAGACGTGAAAAGGGAGATGAGCCTATAAAGATAGGGCTTATGACTGCAGATAGTGCTATATCTTACTATTTTCAGAACGTTATAAAACCTACAGTCAAGACCGCTGAAACTGTTGAACAGATTCCTGTAATTTATGCCGATCCTGAACGTTGGAAGTCGATACAGAAAGGTGGATTTATACGTGATAAAAAAGGCAAGGCTATGATGCCACTTATTACGTATAAACGAACTAGTGTAGAGCGAATGATGATCGGTACTAAAGTCGATGTAAACAATCCCTTATATCAATCGTCTATTAAGAGCTATAATCAGCGTAACAGGTATGACAATTTTAGTATTCTTACTGGTCAAAAGCCAGTAGAAAAGCGGTTGAATACCGTTATACCCGATTATGTAAAACTTGCATATGACTGCGTTATTCTTACTGAATATATAGAGCAACTTAATGTCATTATTGAAGATATTAACTATGCAGCAAATCAATACTGGGGGGATGACTCCTTTAAATTCCTTGCTAAGATCGGCAGTTTCAGCGTTGATCTATCAGTAGAAGATGGCCAAGACCGAGCAGCAAAAGCTGCATTTAATATTGAGATGCATGGTTATATCATACCGCAAAACGTACAAAAACAAATGTCAGAGTTTAAACCTGTAGACTATTCAACTCGTCAAGTAATATTCAATACTGAAGTTGTTAGAAACGTTAACGACCCTAGAATTGATCTTGATGCCGATGGTTTACAGGAGTTTCAACCCAATCCATAATATTTATACTAAATAAGGAGTTATACAATGTCACAAAATTTAACAGATACAGAAATTTCACTTGTTAGAAGGTTACAGAAAGAATATGATGAAACAGCGGTCCAACTTGGACAGGTTTGTGCGCAACTAGCGCTATTGGAAGACAGTAAAGCTAAACTGAGTAAACAACTGGTTGATCTACATGAAGAGGAGCGATCAACTGCACAACAATTGAAAGAAAAGTATGGTGAAGGAGCCATTGATATAAAGACTGGAGTATTTACCCCTGCACAATAATTTTGAACCAGGGCTATGATATTTATACACAGCAATTATCATACTTTTTGTATATAGGAGATTATAAATGGCTGAAAGAATAGTTAGTCCTGGCGTATTTACACAGGAAAATGATTTATCGTTTATCCAACCGGGTATTCCACAAACGGCAGGTGCTATAGTTGGTCCAACAGTAAAAGGACCGGTTCTGAAACCTACACTAGTAACAAGCTATAATGAATTTGTACAAGTTTTTGGAGAAACATTCGAATCCAGCTCTGTTAGTAAACAATTCTTTACGTCAATAGCCGCTAAAGAATATTTGAGAAATTCAGCCAATCTTTACGTAGTACGAGTAATGGGTGATACGTTTTCTGAAGCGACAAGTATTTACAAGTCTGGCTCATTAGTTACTTCTACTGGTTCCGGTGTTCCATCGACCGGCTCATTAGGTAATGTACCTTTTACTTCGTCGTTCTCTATACGAACTTTATCCGAAGGTGCTAATCTTAACAGTTTAACTAGAGGTGCAAATGCGCCTGAATTGGCAAACGGCGTTTTACCAAGCGGATCTGCAAACAACCTAAGATGGGAAATTAACGGTGCAGACAAAGACAAGGGGACATTCAACCTTGTTATTCGTAGAGGAAACGATACTCAACGTAGAAAGGTAATTCTAGAAACGTTTAACGGTTTAACAATAGATCCAAATTCAGCCGATTATATCGGACTTAGGGTTGGAACACAAACTACAGTTGTTAGACAAGACGGCTCAACGTATTATACCGATGTTAGCGGATCATACCCTAACAGATCTAATTATATTAGAGTTGACGAATCTTCTATTCAGAATATCATTAACTATCTTGATGAAAATGGCAATGTTAATAGTAACGCTGCAGCGCTTACAGCATCCAACTTCCCAGGTAATAGCTCTGGTAGTTTTGAAAACGGTGCAGATGACTATCAACATCCAATGAAATTTTACGATGAGATCACTGCAGCGAACGTGCAAGGACTTGATCCTACAACCGCTGCCGATGGTAAAAATGCGTATGAAAAGGCTTTCGGTCTTTTAATGAATCCGGACGAATTTGATATCAACATTATTGCAGCACCAGGTCTTAATCAGCAATCGCATGCTACAATGCTAGGTACTCATGTTGTTAACGCTTGCGAAAACAGAGGTGATTGCTTTGCAATTATCGACCCTGTAAGATATGCAATGTCCAACGCTGACGCAGTAACAGAAGCTGGTGAAGTTGATAGTAGCTACGCGGCTATGTATCATCCATGGATTTTGATACCTGATACAGTAACCGGTGGTTATGCTTGGGTTCCACCATCGACAATGATGGCTGGTGTATATGCATTTAACGATCGTGTAAGTCACGAATGGTTTGCTCCAGCAGGACTTAACAGAGGCGGTATTGAAACAGCGGTACAACCTCAATACAAGTTGACAAACAATCAGCGCGACACTCTATATGAAGCAAACGTTAATCCAATAGCATTTTTCCCAGGTGCAGGACTAGTTGCTTTCGGTCAAAAGACGCTCCAGAAGAAAGCATCAGCACTTGACCGAGTAAATGTACGAAGATTGTTGATTGATCTTAAGAAGTTTATTGGTGGTGTAAGTCGTAGACTAGTATTTGAAAACAACACTGCAGTAACACGAAATAGCTTTATCAATCAGGTAGAACCATACATGTCAAGTGTACAAGAACAACAAGGACTATTTGCTTTCCGGATCCAGATGGATGAAGAAAACAATACACCTGATGTAATTGACAGAAACGAACTACGAGGTGGTATATTCATTCAACCTGCTAAGTCAGCTGAATTTATCATAATTGACTTTAATATCTTACCAACCGGTGCAACTTTTGACGACTAAGATATTTATCTAAGAAGGAGAACATAAATGGCAATCAATACAGTAGAACCACATGAATTAATGTTCAATCGATTTGAGCCTAAAACTATAAATCGATTCGTTATGTACATTGATGGTATTCCTGCTTATCTAGTAAGAAAGGCGTCAAGACCTGCTCTAGCGCAAGCTGAAGTAACTTTAAAGCACATCAACGTAGAAAGATATCTAAAAGGTCGATCTAGCTGGCAAGCAATGAGTGGAGTAGAAATCTATGATCCTATCGTTCCTTCTGCAGCGCAAGCCGTTATGGAATGGGTAAGACTTCATCACGAATCAGTAACAGGCCGTGATGGATATGCCGCATTCTACAAGAAAGATATTGTTTTCAATATGCTAGATCCTGTAGGTGCTAAAGTTGAAGAATGGAAATTGTTCGGTGCACAATTGATCAATATTGACTTTGGCGAAATGAACTGGGAAGATGATCATACACCTGTAATGGTAACATGTGATATCAGATATGACTACGCAGTATTAAATTACTAATACTATCTATATACAATTAAATTAAGCTCGGAATTATCTGAGCTTTTTTTATGGGTCACTATATTTATTTATATACGGTTTTAAAGGAGAACAAAATGGCAAAAGTTACAGACGAATATCCAGGACAACTTTCTGATGAAGATTTGAAAAAGTCACTAATCAATGACGTTATCCAAAGTGGTGAAGACATCAACAAGGCTTCAACTTCAAAATTCCCAACGGAAACTATTGAACTTCCATCTAAGGGCTTAGTATATCCACCGGATAACCCATTGTCAACTGGTAAAGTGGAAATGAAATACATGACGGCTAAAGAGGAAGACATTCTCACAAGCCAGAACCTAATTAAAAAGGGTCTTGTAATCGATGCTCTTCTTAAAAGTCTAATTGTAACACCTATCAATTATAACGACTTGGTAGTTGGTGATAAGAATGCAATAATGGTCGCTGCTAGAATACTTGGCTATGGTGCAGAATATCCGGTAGAAATTGAATGCCCTGCATGTGGCGAAAAAAATAAGCTGACTGTAGATCTAACGGAATTGGTTGAAAAAGAACTTGATGAAAACGATTATACTGCAGGTCAAAACAGTTTTACGTTTGTACTACCGGTAAGTAAGAAGACTATTACATGGAAACTATTAACACATGGTGATGAAGGTAAGATTGAAACCATGGTTAAATCGACAAAGAAAAGGCGGCTATCGTCTAATGTCAATCCTGAAATGTCAACCCGATTTAAGTATATGATCACTGCAGTTGACGGTGATGAAACTATAAAAACGATTCATGACTTTGTAGACAATGAATTTCTATCCAGAGACACGTTAGCCTTTAGAAAGGAAATTGAAAGACTTTCACCGGACATCAACATGTCATTCTATTTTCAATGTGACAACTGTGAACATGAAGTTGATGATATGCAAATACCCATGACCGTTGAGTTTTTTTGGCCTAGGGCCTGACTACGGCCCAGCGCTACACACTCAGATCTTTGATATGGTCTATTACGGCGAAGGTGGATGGAATCACACTGATCTATACACTATGCCGGTTCATCTTAGGCTTTTTTACTTCCGTACACTTATGGATCGTAAAAAGAAAGAGTCTGATGAGATCAAGAAGGCGCAATCAAAGTCTAAGCAGCGCTAATATCTATATTTTTTGATATTTATTTACATGGAGAATAGATATGTCAAAACGTAAAATTGCAGAAGGTGTTTTAGATAACCTTATTGACAAAATATATAGCAAAATCGCAGCTAAAGACCCTAAATCAGCACGTCTTAAAGCTAAATTAACAGATCTGGACAAAGAACTTCAGGATCTAATTGATACAGAATACGGCGGTAAAGAACCTTCTTGGATGAAGATCGCACGAGGAAAGTAATCGGGTAATTCATGGCAGACGACAGCAGCAAATCATCTAGTGATTTAACAAAGGAATACAAACAGCAGTATGACCTTGCAAGAGCCCTTGCTAAAGAACTAGCATTTGCTACTAGGGAAATTGGCAAAACTACTGATCAGTATCGTGACCTTAAATCTGAATTACTAAAAACAGCGTCAACGCAAGAGAAGGTAAATAAACTTACAACAATGCGTGGAGATCTCTTAAAGCAGGCTGTTGAAACTGGTAAGACCATTAATGCTCAGCAAATTAAAGCGTTAGACAACCAAATCAAAGGTTTAAAAATTATTGCCGAGAAAGAGGAAACAGAGAAAAGGATTGCCGATATTCAAAAGGGCTATACAGATCAAGCTAACGCTCTAAAAGATAAGATGAAGGGTGTATTGAATACAATGTCTGCTATAGCTTCTGATCCAGCTGTAGCAATCGGAGCTGCATTAACGTTCTTTGCTTCAAAGGCCTTTGAGTTTGGCAAGGCCATGTTTGAGTCCTTTAAATCTATGGGTCTAGGCGCAGGTCAGACAGCACAATTAGCAGAATCTACTGCAATGGCTGCTACTGCATCTGAAGCACTCGGTGGTAGTATGAATGACGCAATTGGAGCTGCTAAGGCCTTGACAGCCGAAGCAGGCGCATTAGACAATTTAACTTCAGAAGCTGTGAATAATGCTACCTTCTTAAGTGTCAGATTTGGTCTTGGTGCTGAAACCGCTGCTAAATTACAAACAGTAATGAAAGATGTAGCAGGTGGTACTCTTGAAGGTTCAGAATCTATGCAAGAGTTTGTTACAGATTTAGCTATAGCAAACAATGTTGCACCTGGTGCTGTAATGGCCGATATTGCTGCTGACACTGAGTCTTTTGCAAGCTTTGGTAAATCAGGAGCAGAACAATTTGTAAAGGCTAGTATTGCTGCTAAAAAGCTCGGTATTGAAATGTCATCTATTACCGGCGCTGCTAGTAATTTATTGAACTTAGAAGATTCAATATCTAAGCAGATGGAGGCTGAAGTTTATTTAGGTCGACAGATAAATTTAGAAGCAGCACGTCAAGCAGCCTTCCAAGGCGATTATTTGACATTAACAAAGGAACTTACTAATCAGGTTGGTACACTTGAGGAATTTACAGCGTTAAGTTCAGTTGCACAGCAATCTTTAGCTGATGCAGTTGGATTATCTGTAGCAGATACACGTAAAATGATAACCAACCAAGACAAGATTGCCGACCTGTCTGAAGAAGCTCTTGAACACTATAAAGAAACTGGTGAAATACAACAACAAGGTGAAAGCTTACTAACGGCACAGAATGTTCAAATGGGTATGCAAGCCGCAAGCGCTTCTGCAGCTCTCGTTTCTTTAGGTTCTCAACTTGGGTTAAGAACAAGTATATTTGGAATGGCTAAAGCTACTGCAGAAGTTGATAGTGGAAAAACAGGTGGTTCAAAGGGCGGAGGCGGCTTCATGAAAATGATTAGCAATCTTAACCCAATGTCCTTAATCAAAGGTGCAGCAGCCATGGTTATTGTAGCCGGCGCAGTATTTGTATTTGGTAAAGCAGTACAAGAGTTTATGAAGGTTAGTTGGGAAGCTGTTGGCATGGCTGTCGTATCAATGTTAGCATTGACTGCAGCAGTTGCAGGTCTAGGTTTTCTTATGGCCGGTCCAGGTGGTGCAGGCGTATTAGTAGGTGCCGCAGCAATGGTTATTGTAGCAGGCTCAATATACATACTAGGTAAAGCTCTTCAAGAAATGGCCACTGCTTTCGATATGATGCTGCCAATGACTGAGTCACTAATGGGCTTGGTAATGATAGTACCTGGACTTGTTGCGTTAGCATCAACCTTCGGTTTACTATCTGTAGGTATAGCGTCAATGGCGGCTAGTTTATTAGTGTTAACGCCTGTTCTACCAGCCCTACTCGCATTAGGTTCATTAGCACCGGTTGTAGGAGCCCTGACTGGAAATCCGACTACTGAAGCTCCTGCTGCATCAACTTCTGACAGTGTAATTGAGAAATTAGACGAATTAATAACAGTTGTTAAAGCCGGCGGTACGATCAATCTTGATGGACGTAAAGTAGGTGATGTATTAACATTAGCCAAAGCACCAATAGGAGTATAATATGCCAATATTCGGCGATTTAGCAGATGACGACTTTGCAAAAAGGTTAACAGAGTATTATACTACTCATATTGGTGAGGCGGAGTTCAAAAACATCAGAGCAGAGGCTAAAAAGGCTAATGTAATGACTGACCTATTTGTTCCGGGTCCACACATTATTAAAGGTATACAAAACGGAGATCCAAATCCAAATCAATATCTGATAAACCGAGCCGTTAACGCTGGTACTGATGTTGTTAGAATGTCTAAGACTTTGGCTAGTTCAAAGGGCCTTTTACATCTGGCTGAAACACTTGGATTTTTCCAAATGAATGCCAGAGTAGACCAACGATTATTCAACCCGTTATCAACGCCGCTTAACGCTGCTACAGCGCCGTTTGGATATCATCAGAAATTACCGTTTGGACCGGGCTATTTAAGTCCTACAAACCTTGCTCCATATTTTACTGCAACAAACAGGCTTTATCAACTACAATCTCAAATGTTTGGGCAATACTTATTATTACCGACGGCGCCAGGACAACCTGTTACCAATGCTGAAATTACAATACCGCCTATTCCTATAAGTGTAGGTCCAGGTGGTCCTAATAGTTTCATGGGAATAGGCGCTACAGTATGGTTTACGTCAAATTCAGGAAACGCTGTTAAAGATGCTACAGTATACAATACATTTACTAGTCCATATTTAAGTACAGGGCCTGTAGTAAGTAAACACGCTACGCTAATGGGTCAGCCAATATATCCTGATGGCCAGCAGAGACAAGAAGGTCCTGTAACAGTTAATAAGAATCGATATAACATTGACAGTGAGGCTGAAAACTCGTTTGGACTAGCTAAATACAAGACCTTAACGTATCAGAATCTAAAGAAGCACGATCAGAATGATAAATTTCCTGACTTCAGAAAGAAGTCTAATTATCACGGCTTAAAATTACCAGACTATAATGCTGACAATATGGCTACTCGTTTAGGATTGCCTAATTACGGTAATCTAAAAGGTGATGACGAGGATATTCTAACAGATGATTTGATAAAGTTTAAACTGGGATCTCAAAGCTTCAGAGCGTATTTAGAAGGCGGCGTTACAGATACGATAAGTTTTGGTTGGAGTGAATATAGTTATGTTGGCAATTCATCACCCAACTATGCCTTCGGAAAGGCTGCACGGGCATTTTCATTTGACTTAAAATTACCAGCCTTTTCAGCCAAAGACTCTCAAAATAACACCAACAAGCTCAATAAACTTTTACAAGAGTGTTCTCCTAGTATTAGTTCAAACAGGGCTAGAGGCCAACTATTAAAATTAACAGTTGGTGATTATATGCAAGATGAGACTGTGATAATAGAAAACATAACAGTAACTGTAGACGGCGATACATCTTGGGATATAGGTTTAGGTGATACAGCCAGTGGTGAAACTGTTGGAAAGCAACTACCAATGTTGTACGGTCTAGCTATATCAGGTAAATTTCTTGGAAGTTTTAATTCAGGTCGTAAGTACATTTATGGAGCTGCTTAATGAAAAGATATGATGGTTATGAAGTAGATTCAAGGCCTAGAGTTTATAGGTCTATCATATATCCTCCAATACCTCGTTCCGAACAGGACATATACATCTTAAGTAGGGTTGGTGATCGACTTGATTTGCTAGCTGCCAACTATTATGATGATATATCATTATGGTGGATTATAGCATCAGCTAATGCAATTGGTAAAGGCACTTTAGTTGTAGAACCCGGTTTACAGATCCGTATACCTATGATGGTGGATGAAATAATACAATCATATAAAGACTTAAATGACGATCGCGGCTAATGAGTATCATAAAAGAAATAGGACCCGTCAAAGATTATATCACAGGTCGTCAAAATTCCAGTAAATCATCTAAATGGAATAATGGCCGTAAGACCTGGGCGGTTTTTTACGGTACAGATGCATCAAAGATAGGATTAGAAAGTAATCAGATTGACCCGGACTTCAATACACCACTACCCGGCATAGATTCTATAAGCGTAAAGTTTAAAGGCTCACTTGGTTCTCTTAGGGAAGTCACTGTAAATTATACGTGCTGGACTAATGACCAACTAGCCGCAATGAGTAAGGCTTATATGCAACTTGGTAGAACTGTTGCGGTTTATTTTGGATGGTCAATAACTGATGAAGACGACAGAGTTACTATTAATACTGATAAGACTGCAAAAGACCCTTTAAAGAATTTTAATACAAACATTAAAAAATCAGTAACTGATAATAGGGGTTGTGTAGCGGGGTATAAAGGCCTGGTCGATAATTTTGAATTTTCACTAAACGATAACGGCAGCTATTCATGCATGTGTCATTTTATTACACCGGGTGAAGCTGCATTAGATGTTAATACTGACGTTACTACTAAAGGTAAGAATGTTAAAGCTGCAAACGAAGATGGTGAAGAAAAGAACCAGTCTAATTTAGTAAAAGCTATTTTAGCTCTTCGACAATATGTCATCTCTGAAGAAAAGTCTAAAGCCGGCGATTGGTTTACAGTTACTCTACAGCGTGAACGAGATCAAGAGGAAAAAGAGAATCAGAGCTTTATTGATTCCACACTAGAATTCTTTGGCAATACCCTTCAGGACACTGATACCGTTTATGTTAGCTGGGGGTATATTGAAGATGAAATAATAAACAAGACTATATTCCCTATCAATAAGGAGGGCGAAAGGGTTTATACAATTGATAGTACTGATATAGAAATATCAAATGACGTGGCTGTTCATGCACTAGATCCATTAATAGCTCATATCCCTGGTAAAAGTGCATTAGATGACTATTCAAAATCTAAACCTCTAGACGGTTTACCTTCAGATAAATGGGATGGTCAACTAAGAACTCTATATATAAACGTAAACTATTTACTTTCTCAAGCCTTACAATCTGTCAAACTTCAAGACTTTCTAAATTCCTTACTAAATTCACTAAATTCGGCGTGTAATCATAAATTCTCGTTAAGTGCTATTGTAGATGACGAAGATCCATCCTTACTTAAAATAGTTGACAGTAATCATATGATATCTAATGGTATTAGTTCGTACGTATTTAACATGTACGGCGTTAATAGTATTTGTAAAAGTGTATCATTAAGTACATCAGTACCGACAGGTATAAAGGCTGAATTAATGTACGGTGCTAATTCGTCAAAGGACAGTGACTCAAATGTCGAATCCGCAGAATTTAGTTTTCAACCTGGAAAAGATGAACTAACGCCATCTAATACTGAACAAGAGCAAACTGACGAATCAAACAATAACGGCAAAAATAACAATACAGCCCCTGATCCTGAAAAGACCTATGCTGACGCGTTAAACACTTTGATCAACGGAATTGAGTCAACGACCATAGATTCGGTGAAATCTGCATTTAATCGTTTGCCAGTTGTAACTACTGAGGTAAAAACAAAGAAAGAAGAAACTGATCCTAATGTACTTGTACCTTTGGGTCTATCATTTGATCTAGATGGAATAGAAGGTATTCCGTATGGTTCATTAATACAAGGTAACTTTATACCTGGCGTTTATAAGGAATATGCAGACTTTATGATCACGGGTGTTTCACATGAGTTATCGCCCGATGAATGGAAAACAAGTATTGAAACCGTAATGAGGAGAAAGCAGCCGTGACGCGTCTTAGATCTAGTGTAAAGATAAAGTATTTCTATACTTCAGGCGGTGAATACAAGGTCAAATCTACTGGACAAGAATATGTAGGACCTTATTTTACTTTCAAGGGTGTTGCATATACCGGCGACAGACAGGTAGATGAGAAGACAAATCTATTATTAACAGATTTTAGTATACCGTCACAAGTATTAGTTTACAAGTCTACACTTAACGACTTTGATGATTTAGCTTCATATCCGGAGCCATACAGACCTACAATCAAGTCTGGATTAGATACTGTTTCTAGAAATTATGCGTATGACCCTATGTATAATCGAATATTTGAGATAGATCCTCAAAAGGCTAAGTATTATGCCAAGTCTAAACCATTGCGTAAACGCTATCACATAGAAAACATAAATTGGCAACTTAAGGGTCTTTCAGCAATGTATGCGAACTTAGATTCAATTGTCAAACTTCCATATCCTAACAGGCTAAAGGACGCTTACTTCAATCCAACTGAGTATGTAAGCGATGCGCCTGCAATAATGACACTTATCGACCTTTATCCATTATTTGTAAACATTGAAGATGCAGAACGTTTTGGTGAATATATGGGCATAGGATCTATGACTCATACACACTTATACAAGGGTCAGACTGGCTATATGGCTGCTGGCTCACATGCAGATTTGTCTGAATATAACTTTCCAGTGTCAAACTAATTGGGTATATTTAACATGTGCTATCTGAAAATGCGATACAACTGAAACAGTGGCTGTATGCCGGCGATACTATTCTAGACGAAGATCTATACATCCCTGCATATCAGCATATCCGTAGACTTTATCCTTCAAGACCAGATCACGACAAAATACTTCCAGCCTGTAAGATCAATGAACAGCAAGATCATTTGCAAGGTCTTGACGAGTCAATACCTGATTCACCGGGCTTTGACTATTATAATGACGTCATCTTACCTGCATTTGAAAAAGTTACTTCTAGAGGTCTTTTCATCGGCGGTGCAAGTTTTGAACCAACATACTATAACATGTTTACAAAGAACGGTCGAGCTACGAAACGTCATGTTAGTGGAAGTACTGTATATGATAAAACCGGCTTGGCAAGCAAATATACTAGTCGTTATACTAACGGTAAATTGTATGAAGTAGATTATGATGCGCATCACCTAAGATTAATTAGCAAACAAATAGACTTTACTGCACCTGAAACTAGTTTTCACAGATATCTGGCAAATCACTATTATGACACAGACGACTACAATTATACTGAAGCTAAACAAGTTACATTCCAGGCCATGTATGGTAGAATGCCTGAAGAATTTAACGCTATTAGCTCTCCCCT
>Ga0181369_1000414_pt1 | contig 12091 bp, 13 predicted proteins | sample LowvirmetaG_8_FD_130088 | JGI IMG/M metagenome (GOLD analysis project Ga0181369, IMG submission 130088) | Marine viral communities from the Subarctic Pacific Ocean - Lowphox_04 viral metaG | ecosystem: Environmental > Aquatic > Marine > Oceanic | place: Subarctic Pacific Ocean | collected... | reverse complement strand
ATTAAATGGGAAGGTAAAGTTCATGAAAAAATAACTGGATATAACACACATTCTATATTACCTTTAGAAGAAGAATGGGCGCTCCAACATACAAAAACTATTGAGCGTCAAGAAAAACAAAATAATTATTATAATACATTATGAAAAAGATTTGGTACGCCCCTAATAAATTTGAAGCGTATGGAGAAGAAGAAATTAAGGCAGTAGAAAAATGTCTTAGAGATGGTTGGATTGCCGGATTTGGTCCTCGTACAATTGAATTTGAAGAAAAAGTCGCTAAACACTTTGGAAAAAAATATGGTGTATTCGTTAATTCAGGTTCATCTGCTTGTTTACTAGCTTTAGCTAGTTTGAAATTACCTAAAGGCACTAAAGTAGTTACTCCTGCTTGTACATTCTCTACTACACTAGCTCCTATTATCCAATTAGGACTCATTCCTGTGTTTACAGATGTTGGTTTAGATGATTATGTTTCTCAAGTACAAGAAACATTAGATGCTATTGATGATGAGGTAAAAGTACTTATGATTCCTAACCTAATTGGTAATAAACCAAATTGGAAGGCAATTAAAGAAGGTTTGGTTGCTATGGGACGTGAAGATATTATCCTGATCGAAGATTCAGCTGATACAGTTACTAATACCCCTGAAACGGATATTTCAACTACTAGTTTTTATGCTTCACACGTAATTACAGCTGGTGGTTCAGGTGGTATGGTGATGTTTAATGATAAAAAGTTACGTGATGTTTGTCTTCAATTTAGAGATTGGGGTCGAATGGGTGATAATTCAGAAATCATGTCGGATCGTTTTAACCATAGTGTAGATGGTATTCCTTACGACCATAAATTCCTTTACAGTGTATTAGGTTACAACTTCAAATCATCAGAAATGAATGCTGCTTTTGGTTTGGTTCAATTAGAGCGTTTTAAGAAATTTGAAGGTATTCGTAGAGCTAATGTTGAGCGTTACATTGAAAACCTACAAGGTGTAGGTGATTTAATTTTACCAGATGATAGTATTAAACCAAATTGGTTAGCTATTCCCCTACAAACTGAAAAACGATTTGAATTACTTCATTTCTTAGAAGAAAATAATATTCAAACTAGAGTTACATTTGCTGGCAATGTAACACGCCATCCTGTTTATAGAGAATATCTACAAGAATTCCCTAATTCAGATACTATTATGAAGAATGGTTTCTTATTGGGTGCTCATCATGGTATGACTATTGAAGACGTAGATTATGTTTGTGATAAAATTAAGGAATTTTTTTCCCAATGATAGAATATTATTCAAAAGTAGACCCTACTAAATTACTTCATGTAGTGGTGAGAAAAGAAGACCTAAAACCAGGTAGAAAAGATATTATACCTGAAAATCATTTTATACAGTGTTCTCATCTTAATATGGAAAAAGGTAAAACATTTAAACCCCATAAACATATTTTTAAAAATAGAACTAGAGACGTTATTGCCCAAGAAAGCTGGATTGTAATTCAAGGTAAAGTAAAATGTATATTTTATGACTTAGACGATACTATTTTAGTTGAACCCATATTAGAACCGGGTGATGCCTCATTTACACTAGAAGGAGGACATAATTATGAAATTCTAGAAGATAATACCCTTGTATATGAATATAAAACAGGTCCATATGAAGGTCAGGCATTAGATAAAACCTTTATCAATGAATAACATTTTATTCAGATCTGTAAAAAGAGAAGATTTAGATCAAGTTTATCCTCTTTTAGAACAACTAACAGGAATACACTACCATAATAGAGATAAAGATGAATGTTGGGAATTATTTAATACAAACACTGCTATTAATTCTATTGTAGGTGTAATAGATAATAAAGTTGTAGCTTATGGGAGTATTATTATCGAAAATAAAATCCACGGAAGTATTTCAGGTCACATTGAAGATATTGTAGTAGATACAAAATTTAGGGGACAAAATATAGGAATTAAACTTATTGAAAATTTAATAAAAATTGGTGAACTGAATAAATGTTATAGAATAACTTTATTTTGTAAAGAACATTTAGTAGATTTTTATAGTAAAAATGGTTTTAAAGTAAATAATCTAGCAATGAAAAAATTTGTATAATAATGAGTTTTCAAATAGTAACTGAATTTGAGCGTAATATAGCGCATTACTTTGGGGCTCCGTATGCTATAGCATTTGATAGTTGTACTCATGGTATTGAAGTTTGCCTTCGTTACACTAACTCAAGTAAGATTAGTATTCCTAAAAGAACTTATGTTTCTATTCCATTTTTAGCTAAAAAGATAGGGATTGATTTAGAATGGAGAGATGAAGAATGGAAAGATTATTACTATCTAACTGATAATATAATTGATGCGGCCGTACTATGGGAAGAAAATTCTTATCTTCCAAATACTTTTATGGGGTTATCATTCCAGTTTCAAAAACATTTGTCTCTTGGAAGAGGAGGTATTATATTAACGGATAATAAAGAAGCAGCATTGGAATTGAAAAAAATGTCTTATGATGGTAGATTACCCCATATCCCCTGGAGAAAACAAAATATAAACTCAATGGGCTACCATTATTATATGACCCCAGAAACTGCCCAATTAGGATTAGAAAAATTACCTAAGGCTATTCAAACACCCCCACGTAAATGGGTTGTAACAGATTGGCCTGATTTAACACAAATGGATATATTTAAAGACAATTTATGAAAAAAGCATTTATTACAGGAATTGGAGGACAAGATGGTTCTTATTTAGCAGAATATCTATTAAGTTTAAATTATAAAGTTTATGGTATTATTAGACGAAACTCAACCCCAGAACACCAACAATCAAGATTGGATCCCATACGGAATAATCCAAATTTACACGTAAGTTACGGTGATTTAAACGATACCTCAGGAATTGAACGATTATTACGTGATATACAACCTGATGAAGTATATAATATAGCTGCTCAATCTCATGTAAGGATCAGTTACGAAATTCCACAATTTACAGTACAAACAAATTCAGTTGGTGTAGTAAATATATTAGAAGCTGTTCGTAACAATTGCCCCAAAGCTAAATTTTACCAAGCCAGTTCCTCAGAAATGTTTGGAAGTTCAGTTGATGAAGATGGTTATCAAAGGGAAACTACTAAAATGACACCCGTTTCTCCTTATGGTTGTGCTAAAGTATTTGGTTATAATATTGTAAGAAATTATCGTAATGCTTATAAATTACATGCTTCAAATGGTATTTTATTTAATCATGAATCACCACGTAGGGGATCTAATTTTGTTACAAATAAAGTAGTTAAAGCGGCTGTAAGAATTAAATTAGGACTTCAAACTGAATTAGAATTAGGTAATTTAGATGCTTATAGAGATTGGGGTCATTCAAAAGATTATATACGTGCAATGCATTTAATCCTACAACAACCAGAAGCTGGTGACTGGGTTGTAGCTACAGGTGAAACTCGTTCTGTAAGGGATATGTGTAAATACGTTTTTTCAAAATTAAAACTAAATTATGAAGATTACGTAGTACAAAATAAGAAATTTTTACGTCCTGAGGAATTAAAGTATCTAAAGGGTGACTCAACTAGAATTAGAGAATTAGGCTGGACACCAGAATATACTTTTGAAACTATGATGGATGAAATGATAGAACATTGGATGAAAATATATAGTTAATATGAATTATATTACATTAAAAGATTTAGGTTCATCCGGGGGTTTATGCTCGCAATTATCCATTTATGCTGGATTAGTAGCGGTTGCTAGAGCAAATAATCTAAAAATTGCTTTTTCTCCTGAGATGATAGAAGGTAATGATGTAATATATCCCCATACAAATGAAACATTTAGAAATTCAATTAGAATTTTTGATTTACTTAATTTGGATAATTATGTCATAAAACCTAATGACTTTTTTAAAGATTTTGTTGATAAACCTATAAACTTTCATACAACAATATATGATGAAACTTTATTTAATTTAGAACAAGGACATAATTATAATTTAATTGGTAGATTTGATCTTTACACTTACTGGTATAATACTAATAGAGAAGAAATTGAAAGTTGGGATTATAAAAAAGAATTAAAATTAGAAGCAGAAAAAAGATTTGATCATATAAAAAAACAATTTGGGAATAATAATCCTGTTGTAAGTATTCACATGCGTAGAGGAGATTATTTGCTTCCTGAATTTTCTTTTTGTAATTTAGGTATAGAATATTATACTAAAGCTATTGTTGAAAATTTTATGCCTTACAATGAGTATAATTTTATATGTTTTTCTAATGATATAGAATATTCAAAATCTATTTTAGAAGGAGATAATATATATTTTGTTGATCCCAAAGGCGGAGATAAAGTATGTACTGACTCAGAAAAAGAAGATTTGGCTTTATTAAGTTTATGTGATCATCACATAACATCAAATAGTTCATACCCTTGGTGGGGTGCATTTTTAAGTAAAAACCAAAATAAAAAGATAGTATGTCCAACAAATTATGTTCAACCAAACCATCCATCAGCTTGGATTAATGGTAACTACTATCCCCCTAATTGGATAAATATAGATAATTAATATGAAAAAAGTAGTTTATGTAACAGGTTGTTTCGGTTTTATAGGTAGTTATGTTACTAGAGAATGTTTAAAAAGAGGTTGGCATGTTATGGGCATTGATAAAATGACATATGCCTATTTCCCAGATGCTTATGATGAATTTTTAGAATATCCTAATTTTAGTTTTGAACGAATAGATATAAATGATATTGAATTTCTTTATGAATGTGATTATATTATAAACACAGCAGCTGAAACTCATGTAGGTAATTCATTAGTAAAAAGTGAAAATTTTGTTCACTCCAATATTAATGGTGTTCATAATTTACTTGAGTTGATTAGAAATTATAGGGCTGAAAGTAAAAATTTACCTACTTTACTTCATTTTTCAACAGATGAAGTTTATGGGGATATTACAGATGGGGAACATATTGAAACAGATATATTAAAACCTTCAAACCCATACTCAGCTACTAAAGCTGCTGCTGATCAACTTATTACTGCTTGGGGAAGAACTTATGATATACCTTATGTTATAATAAGACCAACTAATAACTATGGGGTAGGCCAATATGTAGAAAAGCTAATACCTAAATCAGTTAAATATCTTCAATTAGAAAAAAGAATACCTTTACACAATGAAGGTACACCTATTAGAAATTGGCTACATGCTCAGGACACAGCTAATGCCGTAATTAAAATAATTGAAAGTAAAGTTCAAAATGAAATATATAATATATGTGGTGGTTTTGAACAAACAAATTTGGATACTGTAACTAAAATTATTACATTGTATCATCCGAAAGATGAAGTATTATCTGAAACATTTCCTCATTATAATCAAAGAAGGATTAATCAATATCTGGACTTAGACATTGTTAGGAAAGGACAAGATGTAAGGTATGCTCTAAATGATGATAAATTAAGATCCTTAGGTTGGGAGCCCCAAATGGATTTTGATAGTGAGCTCCCTAAAATTGTAGAATATTATAAACAAAATTTTACTTGGTAATGAGAAAACAAGAATTTAAATGTGCCAGATTACTTACAGACTTAGTTGAAAACTATGGAGTAATTGGTATTAAAACTTCATTTGAGGATGAAGGTGCTTCATATGAAGAAGTAATGAGATTAAAAGAGATTTGTAACCAAGCAAAAACTAAATTAAACCTAAAAATAGGCGGACCAGAAGATAAAAGATCTATGGTTGATTCCACTACTATTGGGGTTAAAGGTTTAGTAGGCCCTATGGTTGAAAGTGATTTTGGGTTATCTAAATTTGTTAAAGCAGTTAACTCGGTTGTTCCTAAAGATGTAGTGAAATCACTTAATCTATATATTAACATAGAAACTATAACTGGTACTAATAATATTGATAGTATTGCTAAAACCAAAGAATTTAAAGAATTACATGGAGTTACTATTGGTAGGGTTGATTTAGTTGGTTCCATGAATAAAGATAGGGAATTTGCAAATTCAGATATTATTTATGAAATAGCTAAAAATGTATTTTCAAAAGTAAAGGATGCAGGATTAAAAGCATGTTTAGGTGGTGCTATTAGTGTTGATTCAAAGGATTTTTTAAGTAAACTTTATTCTGAAGGTTTATTAGATAAATTTGAAACCAGATATGTTATATTTGATCCTTCTAAATCATTAAAGGATTTATCCAAATCACTTGCTAAGGCACAGGTATTTGAGTATGAGTGGTTAAAGTGTAAGAGAGAAAATTATTTAGCTCAAGCAAATAAGGAATTAGCTAGAATTGAAATGATTCAAGCACGTATTAATAAATCAATTTCATCTTAATGAAAGCATTAATTACAGGTGGTTCAGGGGGTATAGGCAGTACTATTTGTGGTTATTTTAGACAACAAGATATAACTGTAATTAATCCAACTAGGGATGAATTAGATTTATCTGACCCCAGTAGTATTAAAGATTATTTAAACAGTATTGATGATTTACATATAATAATAAACAATGCTGGTATTAATAATTTGACTCATATAGACACTACTAGTTTAGATGAAATTACCAATACATTTAATGTTAATTTCTTTAGTCCTTATGTTATTGTTTCCCATTTTTTAGATAAGTTTAAAAAACAAGATTATGGGAGAATAATTAATATATCAAGTATATTAGGATCATATTCTAAATATGCAAGATCTACTTACTCAAGTAGTAAAGCAGCTTTACATTCATTCACTAAATCAATTGTAACAGAAACTAAAGGATTTAATATATTAACTAATACTATTTCACCTGGGTATATTGATACTAAATTAACATTTAAAAATAATAACACTGAACAATTAGTAAAACTTATTAATGAAGTACCAGTTAAAAAATTAGGCCAACCTATAGAAATAGCAAAGTGGGCTCATAAACTTACTGTGGAAAATGAGTATATTAATGGCCAGGAAATAATAATTGACGGAGGTTTAACATGCACAATCTAAATATTAAATCAGCAAATAAAGATTATCAAGTAAATTTTTATAAGGAAGTAGATGATATAATTAAGTCTATTAAAGATAAAAAAGCTTTTTATTTGATAGATGAAAATGTATACTTATTTTATAAAGATTATTTTAAATATAAACCTAGATTAGTAGTACCAGCTTTAGAAACATCTAAAACATTGGATTATGCTTCAAATATATTTGATCATTTAATTAATAGAGATTTTAAATCTGATGTTCATCTAGTTGTTATTGGGGGTGGTATATTACAAGATTTAGGTGGGTTTATAGCATCAACATTTTGTAGGGGGGTTAAATATACTTTAGTACCTACTACTTTATTAGCTATGTGTGATAGTTGTATTGGGGGTAAAACATCAATAAATCACCATAAACGTAAAAATATTTTGGGAACATTTTACCCTCCAGATGAAGTTAAAATTAGTTTAGAATTTTTAAATACATTGGATAAAAGAAATTTATTTAGTGGTTATGGTGAATTAATTAAATTTTATTGTCTTGATAATAATATTTTTAATATTGATTTAGATAATTTAGAAGAATGTGTATATTATGGATTAAATAAAAAATCTAAAATAATACAAACGGACGAATTTGATAAAGGGGAAAGAAAATTACTTAATTTTGGTCATACATTTGGTCATGCTCTAGAAAGCGCTTCGAATTATGCAATACCTCATGGTAGTGCTGTTATAATTGGAATATTAGCTGCTAACGAAATATCTTCAAATTTAGGTTACTGTTCAGTACGATATAATACTAATGTTAGAGATAAATTATTACCTTTTATTACTCATTTAAAATTAAAAAAGGAATGGTTTGTATTTGACAAATTACTTTCGTATATTAAATCCGATAAGAAAAATACTGGCAAAAATATAAATATGGTTTTACATAATAATGGATCATATAGTATTTTTCCTATAAATGATCTTGAAATATTAGAAACAAGTTTAAGTACTTTATATGAGGTTATCAGATTACGTAATTAATTTTATTAAGGAAGAATATAAAGTAGATACAATTTTTACTGTCTCAGGTGGGGGTTGTATCTTTTTAATTGATTCTTTATCCAAGGTAGATGGATTAGATTATGTTTGTAATCATCATGAACAAGCTTGTGCCATTGCCGCCGAAGGTTATGCTCGTAAATCTAATAATATTGGTGTTTGTTTAGTTACTAGTGGGCCTGGAGGTACTAATGCATTAACAGGTGTCTTAGGTGCTTGGTTAGATAGCACCCCTATGCTAGTCATAAGTGGTCAGGTAAATAGAGAAATGACTACTAACTATACTAAACAACCCTTAAGACAACTAGGTGACCAGGAATTTAACATAGTAGATACAGTTAAAAGTCTAACCAAATATTCAGTACAAATTAATGAACCTAAGGATATTAAATATCACTTACAAAGAGCATTACATGAAGCTAAAAGTGGTAGACCAGGACCCGTATGGCTAGATATACCTTTGGATGTCCAAAAAACAAATATTGATATTGACAGTTTAGTTAGCTATAAACCTGGAGATAAACTTCTGAATGCCACAAAAGAGGACATTAACATAGTTAGAAATAAACTAAGATCAGCTAAAAAACCATTATTAATAGTTGGTAATGGAGTTAGATTATCTGGTGGGTTAAAACAATTAAATGATTTTTTAGAAGTAACAAATATACCTGTAATTTCATCTACTAATGGTAACGATATAGTAAACAGTGATTACGAGTACTATTGTGGTAGATTTGGTACCCATGCTCATATTTGTGCTAATGAATTACTTAATGAATGTGATTTTCTATTAACTATAGGTTCAAGATTATATGTTAGACAAATAGGATATAATTTTAAAAGTTTTGCTAAAAATGCATATAAAATTTATGTTGATATAGATAATAATGAATTACATAAACCCACATTATTCCCAGATCTAAGAATTAATAGTGATGCTAATTCATTTTTATATAAATTAAATAATAATTATTTACCTGAAGTAAATTCTGAATGGTCCGATTATTGTAAATTAAAATACAAAACAATACCTCGGGTTTTGGATAGACATAGAAATAAAACTGATGTAGTTAGTCACTATAGGTTTGTAGAGAAATTAAATGATTATTTACCTATAGATTATGATGTTGTAACAAGTGATGGATCGGCTCATGTTTGTGCTATGCAAGTATTAGATTTAAAAGGTAAACAAAGGTTAATTACAAATAAAGGTAATGCACCTATGGGTCATGGATTACCTTGTGTAGTAGGAACTGCTTGTGTAAAAGGTAGTAAATGGGTATGTTTAGAAGGTGATGGTAGTTTACATTTAAATGTTCATGAATTACAAACATTAAAACATTATAATTTACCAGTTAAATTAATTTTATTCAATAATAATGGATATAGTTCAATTAAATTATCTCAACAGGCATTCTTTAATGGTAATAAAGTAGCATCAGACCCTGAGAGTGGTGTTTCATTTCCTAATTGGGAAAAATTAATAAAAGCTTATGATTTACCTTATTATTGTATCAATAATCATTCTGAAATAGATGATGTATTAAGTAAAATATTTGAATTGGAGGGACCTGTAGTAGTTGAAGTAAAAACAGATCCAGAAGAAATGCATGAACCTAAAGTTATGGCTCAGTTAGATGAGGATAATAATTTTATACCTGGAGAATTACATAATATTAAGTGGCTTAAATGAGAAGAATATTAATTACAGGAAAAAATGGTTATATTGCTAAAAGTTTAGCTGATAATTTAGGTAAATATTTTGATTTTACCTATCCTAATTATTTAGTTACTTGTGGTAGAGATGATTTTGATATTACTGATAGGCAAGAAACTACAAATTGGTTTCATAAATATGGTTATTTTGACCTAGTAATCCATACAGCTATAAATGGGGGTAGTAGACTTAAAAAAGATGATAATAATGTTTTAGCTAATAATTTAAAAATGTTTTATAATTTATTGGCAAATAAAAATAAATTTGGACAATTAATAAGTTTTGGTTCTGGGATGGAATTAAATAATCCCACTGACCCATATGGATTAAGTAAAAACATTATTTGGGATATTATTAAACACGAACCTAAATTTAATAATATAAGAATATTTGGGGTTTTTGATGAAAATGAATTAGATACTAGATTTATCAAAACTAATTTAAATAATTATATTAAGAGGAAACCTCTAACTATACACCAAGATAAGTATTTTGACTTTATTTATATGCCAGATTTAATTACAATTATTAAATTTATTAATATAAATCCTTTTATTAAATCAATTGATTGTTGTTATGATGAACATTACACATTATCTGAAATTGCTGATTATATTAATACATTGGGTAGTCATTATTGTGAGGTAAAAATAGATAATAAAGAATTAGGTAGTCCATATAAAGGAAATTTCGTAGATTATGGTTTAAATTTAATTGGTTTAAAAGAAGGAATTAAAAAAATATACAATGACAGGAATATCATTTTGCATAGCAACAGCTAAAAACGAAAAAGATTACACATTTAGTTTACTTAAAAGTTTAGAAGATAATACTAAATTAGATAATCATGAAATAGTTATCTTTATAGATTCTGATAATCAGAAAACATATGAAGCATTGCTTAAATACCAAAAGGGAAAAAATAATGTTAAAATACATAGAAATGAAACTGGTTTTCCTATTGGTAGTCAAAGAAATGTTTCTATAATGTTTGATAAAGCAACTAAAGATGTTGTTATTTATCTTCAATCTGATATGGTAGTTTGTCCTGATTTTGATAAACATTTTTTAAAAGCATTAGATAATAATAAAAATAGAGTTATTAGTGCCGCTAGAATTGAACCACCATTACACCCACCATCTCCAGAAAAAATTGTTAAGGATTTTGGTTTAAACCCAACGGATTTTAAGTATAAAGAATTTTGTAAATTTACTAAAGATCTTCAAAAAGAAAAACGTCCTTTAATGGATGGACATTTTGCACCATTTGGTTCATTTAAATCAACTTACTTTGATATAATGGGTGGTTTTGATACTCAATTTAGATGTTCTAGAGAGGATTCCGATTTTATTATTAGGTTAAAAGCAGGCAATGTTGAAACATTACAGACATGGGATGCTAGTGTTTATCATTATACTTGTGTTTCATCTAGGGGTACTGATTGGTATAAAGATGGTTCTCAAGCTGAAATTAAAAACCAATGGCAATCATATGCTGATCAAGAAGAATTAAAAAGATTTATTAGAAAATGGGGTTATTTTGGACATGATTATAGACCTAAATACGATGTTACTTTATTTATTGATATTAATACAGCTCCGAATCTAGGGTTATTAGCTTCCATTGAACCCTATTTTAGTAAAGTTATTGTTAATGAAGAAGCAGTTAAGGACGCTTTAATTGATTTAGCTAATTTTAACAGTTATTATTATGCTAATAAAAGATGGGGTTACACTCAAGAACATTGGAATAGTATAAGATCTAAATTTATGGGGCCTTATTTTAAAGATAGAATATTATTTAATAAAAATCCTAAACAAAGTGATTTTGATGTATTTGTTACTACTGACATATATTCTTTAATAAAGAACCATAAAAACAAGGAAAATCAGGATTTTGTTACTAATAGTAATATTATATTAGGACAATTATTAAATAATGAAGTATATAAAGGTAAATATATTATAGGTGGATTTGAAATTTATGTTAATAAGTTAAATGATATAAATAAAAGTCACTTAGATAATAAACAATATTTATTTGATACTAGCGAATTTCTTTTTGAATAAATGAAAAAACCTTTACAAAATAAATTTGGTAAGGGTTTAGATTTAAAATTATCCCCTAAAACCGAAGCCGAACGTGAAGAAGCCCTATTTATAGATACAGTAGAGACATTAGAGCACATTTGGTACGCTGAACATGAGTTAGGGGAAGATTATGGGATAGATTTAATGGCTTTTTCTCAATATTATTATCATGCGATTGAAAATTTAATTATAGCTAAATATAGCTATGATAAAGCAGATATAATTT
>Ga0181369_1000413_pt1 | contig 12101 bp, 7 predicted proteins | sample LowvirmetaG_8_FD_130088 | JGI IMG/M metagenome (GOLD analysis project Ga0181369, IMG submission 130088) | Marine viral communities from the Subarctic Pacific Ocean - Lowphox_04 viral metaG | ecosystem: Environmental > Aquatic > Marine > Oceanic | place: Subarctic Pacific Ocean | collected 2015-11-29 | reverse complement strand
TAGTATATCACCTGTTGTTTTGTGTTCAACAGTTGTAGTTGTTTCTGTTATTGTATCTATATGTCCTTCACCTAAGTGCTCAGTCTCTATCTCTTGTGTAACTGTGTCACCTTCTGGCAACATCTGTGCATTAGATAAAGAGCAACATAAGAATAACAGAGAAGATACCAAGAGCACCTTCATCAGTAACAATTTCTTCTTCTTTAACAGCATTATCTTTTACCCATTTATCATAGTCAGGTCTTTTTTCTGGATTCTCTGCCCATTCTTTTGCAGCATCTAAACCAATTTTGCCCATGTATGGACAAGGTGTACCTGCCATTTCCATTGCTTGAAAGACTCTTTCGTCTTGACATAGTAAAGCAACTGCACCAACCTTCATACCCATTCTATATAAAGATCTGGATAGTTTAAGTCTTTCACAGTTCATATCACGTACTGAAGTACCACCTGCTATACCTAGTATCTGTGACTGTATTGCAACACTAGCTGCAAAACTACAGACATCTTGATTACTATTCATAATAGATGGAGCACTAGCTGTAGAGGGAGTTCTATCTACAGATGTAGTACCAGATACAGTAGACGAAGTGGAGGTTACTGTATTAGTTTGTGCATAGGTTTGTAATGTAAATAAAAAACAAACACTAATCAGTATCAGTATCTTTTTCATGGCAATCACAATCACATTGGTTGAGTTCAATACATAGACAAATTTCTCCAGTACAATCTGGATTATTACATTTACATTCTGACATATTAAATACTCCTTGGTTCATAGTCGTAGTAGTTACGCATAACCATACCACCACCAGCTTTTTTTATTTCTTCATCATATGCAAGAAGAGCATTAGATAATTCTTCCATACGATTGGCTACACCAGTACCTTCTTTCTTAGATTTTTTATATTCTTTATGATTTAAAAATTCTTTAGCAGCTTCTTTAAATTTTCCTTTATTTATTAGTTTTATTGTTTCATCACTACCACTTAAACCACCTCTATAAAAAGAACTTAACATAGGCACTCTTAATTTTTTTGGTAAAAGATTAAAAGAAGGTATACGTCTATTTACTGCTTTTAATTTTTCACCTATCTCTTGATCTAATGCCATATTAGCTACATAGAGTGGAGTACGTTGTCCTTCTTTTACAGTAAAACCTGATGTAGATTTACTTGTTGTACCAAAACCTGTTGTAGGTACAAGTTCTATTGTAACATTTCCCTTATCATCAACCCTTTTTATTTTATCATTCCATGCTATAAATTCTTGTGTTTCAGGATCATATTTACCTTGACTTGCTTGGAAAGCTAAGTCGCCTTCTTTACCTATTAGATAAGGTACATATTCAGCATGTTTAAATTCATATTGTTCTGGTGCTCTTTCACCTGACATATCAGCCATTAACATACTCCCACAAAATAATAACAAACATAATACTATTGTTTCTCCACCCAACGATCTAGTTTTTCTTCTAACTTATCAAATCTTGCTAATAGTTTATTCATTTCATTAAAAACTTCTTTACGTGTAGAATAATTAGTAGCCATAAACTCTCTAGTCTTTGCATCAGACAATGCATGATCTTTTAAATCTTCACGTAGTTTATTTATATCATTATTAATACTACGTATCCACCATAAGAATGCACCCACAGCAAGTGTAAGCACAGCATTCCATAACATTATATCTTGCATTGTTTAATCCTCGTCTACTAAATTGTATTGAAATAATTGATTATATATATTACCTATTTCTGCTAAAGGTAATGCTCCACCTGTATAAAACTGTGCTTCAGCTATACCTGTGTCTGCTACTGGTGAAGGAATAAATTTATTTAATCTCGCATAATTTAATTTTTCTACTATATCTTCAATATTTACACCTTCTCGTGTATATTCTCTAGTTAAACCAGATATTATATCTTCATAATCTAAACCAAGTTCAGCATAAGCATCAACTAATTTTTTTAATTGTCTTTGTTGATTTAAATTATTTCTTTGATCTTTTTTATAAGCATTGATAAAACCTACTCTTCGTTCTTCAATATCTCTTGGTGCATTAGGATCACTCGTAAAATTTTTTTGATTTGTTTTCTTCTTCATCTCATTAATTTTAGGTACAATATTTCTATATAAACCAGCAGTTATATCTAATCTTTGAGGTCTTATACCAAACCAACGAGGTATACCACCAAGTGCTTCCATTTCTACTTCAGGTATTGTGTAATCATAATCTGAAACAGCACCTCTTCCATACTCACCTGTTACTGGATTATACAATCCTTTACGTAGTTCTTTACTTGTTCTATATTTTTGTCCTTTTAAATACATAGTAGCTATACCTGGCATTATACTTTCACCTACTGCCTGAACACCTTTTAAAAAAGTATCTACTGCTTGTTCAAATGTTTTAGTACCTGCAGCAGCTTTACCAAATTCTTTTGAAGAGTTAAAAAATTTCATTAAAGCTTCAGTAGACATAGAAGTTCCACCATATGCACCTAAAAATTGTCGTGCTGCAGCATTAAATCTTTGATCAGCATCTACTGAAAGTTTACCTGTTTGTGCATAATTTGCTAATTCTGCAGCAACAAGTTTAACAGGAGTTTTAAAATAACTAAAAGGATCTATTGGTCCCATATTTATATAATCAATTCCCCAATGATTATTATTATCTTTATTTATATTACTTAAAAATATTTTTGATGTACCTTTTTCCCACTTAGGTTGTAGTCGTTCTAAAGCTGTTTTATCTTCTCCTGTAATGCCCATCATATTAGCACTCCAGTCCATTGCTTGATCACCTGCTGTAGCTGCAGCAGTCATACCTCCTAATCTTTTATAACCCATATTTTTTAATTCTTGTTTTTGAGCTCTTGAGAATTTTTTACCTGTCTCATATTCTAAACGTGCTGCAGTTTTACCTGTAATATCATCTACTGTATCTCTAAATAAATTTTTACTTACACGTAAAGTTTCAGCAGGAAAAGCCATAAAATCTCCAACAGGTAAAAATCTTGCTTTCTTTAATGTTTTACCTACAAGATTATAATTAGGCATTAAATCTCGTGTACGTCTTGCTGCTTCTTCTTCTATAACTTCTATAGGAGTTCCTTTAGGAAATACTTTTTTTAATTTATCTATAGTATTTTCAAAATGCATAATTTTAAAAAAGTCATCTTCAACTTGGTATAAATTTTGTACAGCTTTTAAAGGATTTTCTTTTGCATTCATAGCTTTTTGTACTTTTGCTGCTATAGTTTTTTCTTCAAATTTAAATACTTGATTAGCTGCTCGTCTTATAATCTCTTGCTTAACACCACTATCTGTAATACCAAGTTCTTGATAACGACCTAATCTTTTACCTAAATCTTTATTACTTCTACCTGTTAATTTTTCAGCAGCAGATTTAAATCCTTCTTTCTTATAACTAAATGGATTCATTCCATTAGCTACTAAAAATATTTTATTACCTAATGTATTTCTACCATGAGTAGAAGGATTATAAATTGTTTTAGATGTTTGTGTTGCTACTTTATATCTCATCCAATTTTTCATTATAGAACTTTGAGGAGATAATATATCAGTACCTTCATTTAAAAAATCTCTATAATTTTTATTAACATATAATCCTTCTAAAGGATTTAATATTGAAGGTTTTACAGGTACATTAATTTCTTTTACTTTTTGTTGACCTTTCTTATCTAATAAAGGTTTACCTTCTTTATCTTTTAATTTTTTAGTAACAGGCTTTTTATAACCTTCAACATTACGTTCTCCAAAAACTTTTCTTAAAGTAGCAGTTGCAAAGTCTTCACCTTCTTTACCTATTTTTGCATCAGCTCCTTCTTTTGTAACTGTTAAAGGAACAAAGTCTGCAAAGTCTCCTATTATAGGACCTGATCTATTTTTCATTTCATCTGCAGTTTTAGCTAATCCATTTTCTTTTAAGTACTTAGCCATATCTTCTAAGAAACTAGCTTCAGATTCCATCTTTGCAAGCTTCTCCATACTATTTTTATAGTTTTTATATGGATCTTTTATTTCTCCCCATAAAGCTCTTATCTCTGGAACTTTTGCTAATTCAGTTTTTTTCATATATGCTTTACTAGAACTTCTTCCACTAGATGCTGTTCCTGTTTTAAAAGGATTAAAAACTTCTAGTAAAGTTTTTTCTTCCATATTACCTCTTTGTAATAATTCTTCTGTAGCTTCAGCAAGTTTATTTTCAGGTATTCCTAATTTTGTTTTTAAATAATGTTGAACATTTGCAATAATTTTTTCATCAATATCTTTTATATTACGTGAAAAAGAAGGATCATCATATATTCTATAGGATCTATTTAACCATACTTTATTTTTTACAGGATCATATACAGCTTTTAATTTACTACCACCTTTTATATTTCCTGCTACAGGTATTCTAGCTCTTTTAATATTGTTTGCCATAGTAACTGCAAGTCTAGCAACTTCAGGTGCTATATTTTGTAGCTCTCTTAAAGATTTCATATCTCTACTTAATATATTATTTACAAGTTCTTCTGCTTCTTCTTTAGTTACCTTTCCTGTTTGTACAGCATTATCTATAGCTTTTACTAAAGATTGTCCCATACCATCAACTTCTTTTAGTACTCTTTTTTCAGCAGCTTCTCTTTTAAGAATACGATCTCTTGTAAATTTATCTGTACCTCTTGTTGTACTAAGTCCTCTATATAAATTAGAACGTAATGATCTATCTGTAAAAGGAATTTTTACTTTATCTGCAGCTTTACCTAACCATGTTGTAGGTAAAACATCTATTTTTAATGATGACTTAGCAGCTTTATCTTTTTTCTTTTTAATTAATTCTAAAGCTTTTGCCCTATCCATAGGTGTTTTTAATTTTGCTAATCCAGCAAACATACCAACACCAGATAAATTTAAAGCTAAACTATTTAACTTTTGTACAACTTCTGAATCATCAGGATTAATAGCAAACTGTCTTAATAAAGAACTTACTTCTGTTCCTTTTAATCCACCATATTGATCAGCTAAATCTAACATAGCATTATAAGTATTTTCATCTGCAGAGTCTTCTGCTATTGTATATCCTGTAGCATATGAACCATAGTCTTCTAATCTATCTTTAAACTTTTTAGTTTGTTGTGCTTTAGGTCCTATAGCTGTAGCTTGTTTACCACCTACTATTGCTTTACCACCTTTAACACCATACTTAATAGCTTTACCAGGTAAAAAGAAAGAACCTATATCAGCAGTAACTCTTGATACTTCTGATCCAGTACCTTCACCCATATAAGGATCAAACATTCTATCCATATAATCTTCAGCAGCATCAGGTATTATATCACTAACAAACTGACTAATAGCTTCTGTTGTTTTAGGAGCAATCATTGTTCCTATATCTTTTATATCTTCTCCTGCTTCGCCTAACATTCTACCAGCAATACGACCAAGAGCAAAGCCTTCAGGTCTAACTTCTTTACCACTTAATTTAAAATCACTAAAATTTTTATTTGCAATTTTAAATTCTACTGGATCTATATTTTTTTCTTTTAAATAAGACACAGCTATATCTTGATTTAAATTTGGTATTGAAATTAAATCTTTATAAGCTTTTTGAAATGTTTCTGATCTAAAGTCCACTAATTAAAAACCTTCTTTTTGATTTCTAATCTCTATATCTTTAAGTGCATTATCTAAACTTTGTTCATTGTTAGGATTAGATGGAGCATTTATTAATCCTAAATAATAAGGATCTTCTTGTAATTTAGCATTAACAAGTTGTTTTGCTATTGTATTAATAGCTTCTAGTACAGTTGCTTCAGAAAGATCATCTAAATTATGTGTTCCTCTTTTAGTAGTTAATTCTCTCATTACTTGTTCTCTTGCTTTAGAAACTGAGCTTTCTATTAATGATTGTGCATTAGGTACTTTATCCATCATCTTTCCACCTAATGATCTTTTTACAGCTTCAATAGAAATTTTTGCATCTGCAGGAAATATTTCACCTATATTATTTTCTGGTTTTAATTGTAATTCTAATAATAAATTTTGAGTTGTAGCTTCAGAAATTTTAGTTTCTGCATTAACTACATCAGCTATACTACCTATACCTTGACCTGATGCAGCTATAGTATCTCTAGCTATTTCTATATCTCTATTATTAGCATTTATTAATTTTTCTCTTTTATCTAATGTTAAATCTTTTTTACCACTATAAAGTTCTTTACGTATATTTTTTTCTTCAGTACGTGATATAGCTTTATCTGATTTTTCTTCAGCTCTTCTATCTCCACGTAGTGCAGCTAAACGAGCTTGATAAGCTTGTTGTGTTTGCATAGCTTGAGGTAATGTTGCATCTGCAGCTTCAAGACCAGCACCAAGAACACCAGCAAGACCTTCTTGTTTAGGAGATGCTGTACCTAGTCTTGCAAAAAATTGAGCTAGATTACCATACTGTTGTCTTTGCATAGCATCTTTAGCAGTAGCTGACTCTGCATCAAAATATTTACCACGTTCTGCAGCATCCTCTGCCATTTGTTGTGCTAATATGTTTTGTTCATTTGCTTGAAACTCTTCTAATGCTTTTACATCAGCACCAAAATTATTTTCAATTTGTTCTCTTAATTGTGCAGAACTCATTCTACCTTCGTTTGCTGTTATAAAAGCATTAATGCGAGTTTGTAATTGTTCATTTGCTGCTGTTAATTTATCAAGAGAAGGTGTTTGTATAGTTGTATCTATAGCATCTAATTTTGTTTTATCTGAACCATAAGCAGGATCTAAATTTTTTAAAATATCTCCTGCATTAAGTGAAGTAATACCACCACCACTTGTATCAATATTACTTGTAACTTCTATTGGTTTTATAATATTAGTATTAGTTTTATTTTTATTCATTAATTCATTTCGTTCATCAATAGTTTTTTGAACATCTGAATCTAACTCACGTTCTGGAATTACCATATTATCTTGAAATATATTTGATTCTACTTCTTTACCTTGACCTTCAGCTTTAGCAGCTTTAGCTAATGCTACAGCAGTTTCAATACCTGATCTACCTGACATATCTGTTGTACCTGTTCTTTTATTATTTCTTAACCAATTTTGATATATACTAGGATCTCCAGTTTTTAAAGACTGTACTCTTGCACCAAACTCTTGAACACTTTCACCTTGTCTTCTTTGATAAGGATCTATAGCTTCAGGAAAAGAAACTGAACCAGAAGTTTGTCTATAAACAATAGGAAGATCACTTAATCCACCACCACCTTTTCTTCTAATAAGATCTAAAGGATTATTACCTGTAAAAGCTCCATAAGCTGCACCTAGTGTACCTATTCCACCTATTAGTTGTTGTCCTATAGATGGTGTAGGAGCTGGAGGTGGAGCAAATTGTGTAGTACCCAAAGGAGCACCAGTAACAACAGATTGATACCTAGACATAGTATCATAAGGATAGTTTCTTTCTAATTGATATTGTCTAAAAGCTTCATCTAATGCTGTTTGTTGTTGTCTTTGTTTTTCTTCACCAATAGTTTGTATTGCACCAAGTTCACCAAGTTGTGCTTTAAATTGATTAGGAGCCATAGTAGCAAGTTGTGCACCTGCTTGACCTGCTGCAGTACGATCTGTTTGAAATCTTTTTACAGCATCTTGATAAGCTTGTTGAGAACCTTTAGCTTGTATATCACTTAATAATCTTTGTTGTGTATCTGCAGCCATGCTTTCTAATATAGCTTGTCTACTACCACCAAAGCCACCTGTAGTTGCAGCTTTTGCAGCTAGTGCAGGTACTACTTGTGATTCATATTGTTTAGTAGCTTCTCTTTTTTCTATGTCAGTTACTGCTTGTTGATAAGGAGACATATATTGTGTCATCTGTTCTGATGTCATAGGAGCTGCAGCAGATCTTGTTAAGTCCATAGCTTCTTCAAAAACAGGAGCTTGTTGTCCTACAAGTCCTGATATACCTGTAAAAGCTTGTTGTTGTTCAGGTGTAAAATCTGCAATCGTAGGACCTTGATAAGGTTGAAAACCTTCAGCAGTTCTTTCATTATAAAGAGCTTGAGCTTTACCTAATATATCTTTATAATATGGAGCTAACTCTTCAGGTAACTTTGTTGTAGCTATTGCTGGACCTGCTACTTGTGGTGCAGGTGCTCCTGTTTGAAATAGTGATGATAATATTCCCATCTCTTTATACCCTTTCCATCATGGGTTTTAAAGCTTCTAACCCACTTATTTCGTTTGGTTGTTCTGTATCTCCATAAGCTTTCTTACGTACATTTTTAACAACTCTATCCATTACTTTAGCACCTGCATCTGCATTGCCATTACCAAGTGCTGCCATTGTATAACTATCTACTACATATTCTGAAGGTGATACAGCTAATGTTCCTACTTGTTTACCATGTCCTTTTTCTACTATAGGCATATAAACATTATCTTCCATACCATGTCCTTCACCTGGAACCATACCACTAAATTCACCACCATGTTTTAAAGAAACTAATCCACCTTCTTTAGCACCTGAAGGACCATATCTATAATCAGCTACTAATTTAGTACGTGGTGTTTTTCCTAATGCTCTATCTAATATTTGTTGAACAGTTAAAGTTCTTGGCATTTGTACACCAGAAGAATCTCTTATAACTGTTTGACCACCAAAACCAGTATCAACTGTATAACCTGCATCTTGTAACTGTTGTTCTTTAGCAGCAGCTTCAGCAGCATATTGAGCTTCCCAATCAGGTGTCATTAAATCATAACCTATAGCTCTAGTTAAACCTTTTGTTGTACTTAATTGATCACCAATTTGACTACCTATATTTTTTAAAGAACCTACAGGATCTGTCATTAATGGTGATTGCTGAACTCTTTCTAATATATTAGCTGGTTGTGCTTGAGCTTGATTAAATGATAAATTAGAAGCTCTTGCTCCTTCATATAATTTATTAGCACCTGCTTGTCCTTCAGTTATTATATTTTGTAACTGTGGAGCAGTCATAGCTTGACCAGACTGTATTTGAGGAGTTACACCATAAGCTTTTGGTTGTAATTGAAATGCTTGTTGTCTCATAGGATCAAGGCTTGTTACAGTTTTTCCTATATTAGCTGCACCACCACTAAATTGTGAAGCTGGTTGAACTAATTTTCCACCATAACTAGGTATATCTCCAGTCATAGTTTTTGATAATAATTTTTGTCCTGAAGTTGGTATTGCTTTAGGAGGAGTAGCACCTCCAGTAAGAGGAGCACCACCTAAATAAGCAAGACCTCCTGACAGAACTGCTGATGTTAATCCTTGTTTTAAAGCATCTTTAGGTTTAGCACCTGCTATTAAATTACCAACAAAACTACCTATTCCTCCTGCACTTGCTGCACCAAGAGCACTTCCTAAAAATCCTTTACTAAATATACCTAAACCACTAGGACCTAAAACAAATGGAGCAGCTATCATTGCTGCAACAGGTGCAAGTTTACGTATACCTTTAAATAAACCTTTAAGACTAAATGCTTCAGGTAATCCTGTTACTGGATTGTATGTTATCTGACCAAGTGATGCAAGTCCTTGTAACTCTTCAGGATTCATATGGACTAATATATTATCTCCATATCTACCAAAACTTGCTAAACCTTGTGCTGCTTGTGAAGGATCTATTTGACCTCCATCTGCTCTATATCGCACAGGAGTGTATTCTGGTATTCCTACATATACAGGTGGCAGACCTCTTCCTGGATATTTATAACCTTTAGCTTTCATAGCTGCAGGACTATTAGGATTTTGAGGAAGATTTGAATAACTTCCTCCTCTACCAGTAGAAACTCCACTATAAGATACTCCTTCTATTGGTCCTACTGGAGCTGCATAAGGTTTAGTTCCTAATTTAGTATAATTATAATTAGATAATAATCCTGGATCTACTGCAGCATATTCATCATTATATATAAATCTATCTGCACCTTCACTTAAAGCAAGAGCATTAGCTGTAAAATAATCTACATCTTTTAAATCATATCCTTGACCAAAGGTATTAACTGCTGGAGCTACATATAAATCATAAGGTATTTTACCTGTTCTAGGATCTCGATATTTTGTTTGTGCTCCTGAAGAAGAGATAATAGTTTCAGGTGCATCATTAGGTCTATTTAAATCTATACCTGCATCTCTAATTTCACTAGCATTATATACTCCACCTCTATCTTGAACAGAAGGCATTGATAATAAAGGAGATAGAGCTGCATTATCTACTCCAGATAAATCTTTAGGTAAAACTGCAGGAGTAGTAGAAGAAGTTCCACTAGCTAATGTACCTGGTGCATCTGTTCCACCACTAAAACTACTAGGTGCTGTTGCTGTTTGTTGTTGACCTTGTAACATACCACCATGTAGAGATCTGTTTAGTATACCTTCTTCTGTTTTATCAAATACTTGTGTACCATCATCTAATATATCTACTAAACCACCTGTACCTATTTCACCACCATATTGTTTAGATATAATTTGTCCACCACCTTGTAAAGAATTTATTTGACCACCACTATTTCCATATTGGTAAACACCCCTACCTAGATAACGACCTGGTACACCTGCATCAGTATAAAACTGAGGTCCACCAGGTTGTGCCATAGCTAATTGTTGTGCTGACATATTCGCCCATCCTGGAGGTAACTGTACTCCTGCACTTATATATTTTTCTGGTACTGCATTACTTATAAAAGGTTTTATTCCTCCTACATAATCAGGTAATAATCCTGGATCTGTTTTTGCTAATTTAGAACCATACATAAATGTTGGAGAACCTGCTTCTAATGCAGCTTTATTAGCTTCATAATAACTATCATATTGTCCAGATATATCTCTACTAAAATCTTCTGTTGGTGTATTAGATGGTAGTGAATAAAAGGAAGGATCTGTTATATCAGGTTTTCTTTGTACTGTACTTAAATTAATACTTCCTCCACCCAAACCACCTGATGTATAATTTTGTGGATTAGTTATCATATCTTCAGATAATCTATTACTTATAAAAGGATTAATACCACCACCTCTTAAATATCCAGGATCTACTTGCATTAATTTATCACCATACATAAATGTATCTTGACCTGCATCTCTAGCTGCAAAATTTAAATCATAATAATCTTGTGTACCTGTAAGATCACCAATAGTATTTCCATATTTATCTTGACCAGTTGATATAGTAAAACCTGAAGGAGCAGATGTACCACTTGCTAATGTACCTGCTGCTGTAGGACCACCACTAAAACCACTAGGTGCTGATGTTGTTTGTGTTTGACCTTGTAACATACCACCATGTAAAGATCTATTTAATATACCTTCTTGACTGCTATCAAATACTTGTGTGCCATCATCTAATACTTCTACTAAACCACCAGTTCCTACTTCACCACCATATTGTCTAGGAACCATAGGCATAGGAGCTTGTACTTGTGGCATACCCATAAGTCCTTGTGACGAAGGCAATGCTTGCTCAACAGCTTGTAAAGCTCGTAGTCTATCTAATCCATCAGGACTTTGTACTGCATCCTGAAAGTTATTTAGTTGCTCTATTCTGGTGGGTGGCATCATTATTTTATTCCTTTGATATTCATGTAATTTGACTGTGGCTTTGTGTTATCAGCTATAAAATTACTATTACTATTATACACTATTTTTGAAGAGTCTGCTATAGGTTTTACAATTTCTTGTGAATTATACATGTTTGGTGGTATAATTTGTCCTGTATTTATATTACCTACATATGTACTTTCATTAAGAAACTTAAAAAATTCATCACTCTTCAATTTAAATTTTCCCATGCTTGTGTTGCTGTTGTACTAACGTATCCTTTAAACTTACCTGCAGATGCTGCATATGCTATATCACCTTTACGTGGACTACCTATTTCAGTTATAGTAACTACTGAATATATTTTAGTAGAAGGTCTTGAATCTACTTGAGCATCTCTAGTATCTAATTGATTTACTAATGCTGCACCCCATTGTGATATTTCTCTATGTACTCTATCAGCTTGAGGATTATCTTTTAAATAATCATATATTTTAGGTACTGCTGGATAACGTGCCATTATC
>Ga0181369_1000411_pt1 | contig 12117 bp, 21 predicted proteins | sample LowvirmetaG_8_FD_130088 | JGI IMG/M metagenome (GOLD analysis project Ga0181369, IMG submission 130088) | Marine viral communities from the Subarctic Pacific Ocean - Lowphox_04 viral metaG | ecosystem: Environmental > Aquatic > Marine > Oceanic | place: Subarctic Pacific Ocean | collected... | reverse complement strand
TACCAGCTGATTCATTCTTAGACGTTACTGTTAACTTCTCATTAAACTTAAACGAGGCAAATCAAATGTACTTATATAAAACAATGAGAGACTGGTACAGATTAGCATATAATCCAGAAACTGGTGAAACTGGTCTTAAGAAAGACTATGTTGGAACATTAGTTATAGTACAATTTAACAGAGCCGGTGATATTTATAGAAAAATCACATGTGAAGATTGTTTTATTACTTCAGCATTAAACCCAACTGCAGAATTAAATTATGAAACTGCAGAAGCTCAAGCGTTAGATGTAACTTGGAGAGTTAACACATGGGCTGAGGAATTAGTTTAAAAAATTAGAGTTTAAAATTTTAGAGAAGATGTAAGTCTTCTCTATTTTTTGCTCTGTAAAAATATTATATTATTATAATAATATGTCAAAGGAAGACTACATAGTAAATAAATTAATTAAAAAAATTCAAGTACTTTTAACAGAACCTGAGTTTGAAGAATTAAATCACATTATATTAAGCAAGGCAATGGCTGAAAAACAAAGGCCAAAATCAGTTAGTGCTTTTGTAAGAGATTTAATACAGAAAGAAATTAAAAAAAATTCTGAAACAAAATAAAAAACAATTATATAATCTAATAAACACATCGATATGAGTGAAGACAATAAAGATTTAAACGAGTTCTTAAACAAAAAAGAACAAGAAGGAGGAGCATTTGAAAATACTTCTCAAGAATCTACAAAAGAAACTGTAGAAACAGTTGATCCTATTGAAGATACTATCAATAAAGAAGGATTAGGCAAAGTCAATATGGCTAAATTTAACCCAGAAAAAGCTGAAAGTTCAAACTTTCATTTAGGCTATCACGACATGGACATAAACACTCTTTTTTCAAAAGGACGTTTTTATCCAGTAGATACTAAAATAACTATTAGATCAGCAAAGGTTGCTGAAATTAGACATTTTTCAACAATGGATGAAGGTAATATTTTTGACATTGAAGATAAATTAAATGGAATAGTTAAAGCATGTGCTAGAATTGAAGCACCTGGTAAAAAATTATCTTACAAAGATCTTTTAGAAGAAGATAGAATCGCGGTTATTTTAGCAATTAGAGATCTTACTTTTCCAGAAGCTGAAAATAAATTAATGTTAAAGGCTGAAAATAGTTATGGTGTAACTGAAGATGTTGAGTTAGCTACAAGGAATCTTACTGGAACTGAAGTACCTGAAGAAATTGAAAAATATTACGATGCTGTTGCGAGGTGTTTTAGAATTCAAACTAAGAGTTCTGGTGAAATATTAATGAGACCTCCATCTGTTGGTGTTATGGAAACTGTTACTAAATATATTAAGGAACAGCAAGAACAAAAGAAAAGATGGGATCAATCATTTATCCAAATCTTACCATATATTCAATTAGACTGGAGAGGATTTACTACAAAGGAAGTATTTAACCAAGAAGTTGCATTTCAAGGATGGAATGAAAAGAAATACATGGTTATGTATAGGCTAGCTGAAAAAATGAAAATTGGTGCACAACCTGAAATGGAAGTAGACGTCGACGGAGAGACGGTAACGCTCCCTCTCGACTTCCCAGGTGGAATCAAAAGTCTTTTCATTATTTCGGATCTCGCTGGAGAACTTCTTTAAGACTAAATTTTATCTGGGCATTCACTTACGACTCCAGCCCTCTGAAATAGATAATCTCGATTATTATGAGTATTATTATTATGTTCAAAATTTAAAAGAACATTTAGATAAGAAAAATAAATCTGAGAAAGAACAACAAGAAGGGGCAGAAGAAAAGATGAGTAAATATAAGAAGGGAATGAACCCTAGCTCAATGGCCAAAAACTTTAAAGGCCCAAGCATGCCTAACATATCTATGCCTAAAATATAGATATATAAAAAAAACAATTTAATGTATTGGCAGCGTTTAAGTCACCTTTTGAAAAATTAAGTTATGAGGCACAGGATTCAATGGCTAAGTCAGTCAATCCAGGAGGTGCTCTATATAATTTAATTGATAAATTAGTAGCAGCTACTGAAGCTACTGTAACTGGTGGTGCAGTAGTAGGAGGCAAGATGAGTAAAGAAGCCTTGGCTGCAATTGAAGGTCTTGCTCTTGCAAGTAAAAGAATGGCAGGAGCCATTGCAATAATAGCAGCTGCTAAACCAAAAGATGTCGAAAAGTTTTTTGGAGTTTTTATACAATTAAAGAAAACCTTCATAGAAGAGCTTACTGAAGAAGATTCACAAGAGATGTTAACAAGATCCTTAGTTATAGGAAAGCTTGCTGACGTTATTGTTGGGTTTGGCCATAGCATGTCTACGTTTGCAGCAATGTCTCCAGTTATATTATTTGGTGCGTTAGCGTTCTTTGTTACTATGCGAATAATTAAACTTGCAATGGCAGGTGACTTTTTATCAAATGTATTTGGAGTATTTATCGAAGATCAAATTCATGTTATAGCAGAGGGAATTATGAAATTAGGATTAGCATTAGTCGCATTTGCTGCACTGTCACCGGTGATTCTTATAGGTGCTATGGCATTTTGGTTAACGATGGTAATAATTAAACAAGGTCTTAATGTTTTAGGAGCAAATAGTGGGGTAGCTCCACTCAGTTGGTTCTCTAGAGAAATACTTGGTAAAAAATCAAATTTAGTTCTTGCAATAGATAACGTTAGAAGAGTTTCTTATGCTATATTAACATTTGGTATTTTAATGACAATTGCTACACCGTTCTTAGCGGTTGCTCTTGTAGGTGCATTGTTATTTTATCCAACTATGATAATATTAACAAGGGCATTTAAGTTATTAGGAGATAGAAGAAGAAGAAGAACATGGATAGGTGCGTTAATAACCGCCGGTCTAATACTTGCAACTATGATAATATTATTACCAGCGATGGTAATACTAGGTGTAATAGGAGCAATATCTATATTAATAACACTTGGATCAATTGCATTAGGACTTGCAGTGGTTGTGTTATCATTTGCATTTGATTTTGCTGGAAAAAGAGCAAAGAATGTTGCACTAGGAGCATTGGCATTTCTTGTAGTAGGATTTGCATTAATTGCAATTTCAATTGGTGTTTATACATTTTCTCAAGCAATAAAAGGACTTGATAGTCCATGGGAATTCTTAGCACAGCTTGGAGTCACAATAGTTGGTTTAGGCTTAGCAATGGCAGCTGCAGGCGCAGGTCCAGTTCCTCTTATGATAGCAGCCGGTGCAGCGGCAATGTTATTAGCAGGCGCTGCAATAGTTGTAATAGCAGATGGTTTACTTACAATGTCGGAGGTATTTGAAGGTAGTGCGTGGAAAAAAATGATAGCTCCTAGTGGTGATACAGGATTTTTTGGAGGAGAAATTTCTAATTTAGAAAAATTAATGACAGCAGTTGGTTACTCATTTATGTGGGACCCAATTAGAGCTGCTTCAATAGGTGTGGGAGCAGGTGCAATGTTAATTGCAGGTAATGCACTTGTTATAATAGGAAAGGGAATTCAAAAATTCCAAGGTTTAGATATTAATTATGATGTTTTCCCAGTACAAATGGATAAATTACTTAATACACTTGCCGATTCATTTGCTAAAATTGGAAAAGAACATGGAGGTGCTGGTTTATTTGGACTTGGAGGAGGTGATGTTTATCAAGGAATTCAAAGTGTAATGGGAATGGGTAATGCATTAAGTAGTATTGCGTATGGAATGTCAAAAATGGCAAAACTACAATTTCCAACATATAATCCTGATGGTAGTGTTAAAGAAATTATAACATTAGATGGTGCAGCCATGACTGCAATTACTACAAATGTTGCAATGATGGTAGAAACATTGAGTGGAGCATTTGCAAGTATAGGTAAAAAATATGGTAAAGGTGAACAATCTCTATGGGAAGCTATTAAAAGCATGGGTACTAAAGATCCAGTAGCTGCAGGTATCTCAATGGTACAAGGATTAGGAGGAGCTCTTGGAGGAATTGCAAGTGCTATGAAAGACATGTCAACTTTAAAATTTAATGTATATGGAGATCCTAATAAGCCAAATAAAGTAACTAAAGTAATAGACTTAACTAAAGGAAATGCCCTTAAAAAGGTTGGAGAAAATATAATGAACTTGGTTAAAGTTTTAGTCGACGGGTTTGCAAATGTAGGTAAAGCATATAAAGATTGGAGAACTCAAGGAGATGCTGCTAGAGGATTAGATATTGCACAAGACATGGGTCCAGTCCTTGGAACTATAGTTGAAGGTATGAAAACCTTTAATGAAAATGCAAAAGATGCACCTAAACAAATTAACAATTTCTTAAGAGAGTTTGCAGTTAGCTTAAGTGATTTATCAAAGGTAGACGGTGATAGAGTAGAAAATGTTGCAGATGGAATTGAAGAATTATTTGAAGCATTTGAAGATGAAGAAGATGGAATAGATGTAATGATAAGATTTGGAAAAGAACAGGCAGCAATTTCTAATTTAACAACCTTTTTTAATTGTATAGGTGCTATTCCTACACATATTAGTAAAACTGCGAAGGCAATGAAACTTATTGCTGAATCTACTAAAATAATGGATAAGTATGATGACTTAGGAGATATTGAAGATCTTATAGAAGAAGCAAATGATTTTGAAGCAAATGGTGTAGGAGACGCTATGAAAAAAATAGCAGCTGCTGTTGAACGAATGGGACAAGTAAATACTAAAGGGTTTCCACACATGTATAGCTTTCTTGAAAAAATATCTTTATTAGATTTAAGCAATGCTAAAACAGACTTAGAAAGTATAGCAGAATCTTATGTAAAAATAGGCGAAGCAAGCCAAAACTTTAATATTGAAGCAATTGAGGCAACTACAGATATGTTTAAGGCGCTTGCATATCTTTCTGAACAAGGAGGAGAAGAAGCAATTGAAGCACTAGGTGGAGATTTAATAGAAGCAGTTGAAAAATTAGCATTAATGATAGCAGACTTTGGAGGTACTGTAGATACTGCAAGGGCTAATCAACAAGGTTTTATATCTAGAGCAGCGGATGCTGTTGGAAATGCAGTAGACTCGGTATTTGGATCAAATAGTGCCGCACCTGCTGTTTCTTCTGGTGGTTCTGTAGCTGCAGTTAATAATCAAGCTCTAGTTGCAGAAATTAAGAGACTACAGAGTATTTTAGTTTCAGGTGATGCTGTTGTTCAAGTAGAGTCCAATTCATTTTAAACAATCCTATTTTTTACTATATAAACTATATGAAAAATATAGAAACAATTTTTTACGAGTCAAGTACTGTAGACACTTCACAGTATAATTATAAGCTTAAAACATTAACTGTAACATTTAAAGGAGGCTCTCAATATTTATATGAAGAAATAAATGAGGAAACTTACACTAAATTTTCAACAGCAGATTCTCAAGGAAAGGCACTTAATGAATATATTAAGAAAGACACAAATGTAAAAGTAACAAAAATAAATTAAATAAATATAATATGTCAAGACAAAAAGCACAAGGTAATGGTAATTTAGATGGTGTAAAAAGAAGAAGAAAGGGTCAGCACTCTAAAAAAACTTCCAATAATAAAACTTCTAAAAATTATAAAAAGCCATATAATAGACAGGGTAGATAATGAATGTTTTAGAAAAGTATATTACATATTGTGAAAATCACGGTATTCAATTTCAAATGGATAATCACGTAAGGCCCTATGACGATACTACACTTTTCTGTCCTGCTGGCATGCAGCAATTTAAAGATCGTTTTAAAAATCCAGATGGCACAACAGTAGCAAATGTTCAATCTTGCTTAAGACTACAAGACATTGATGAGATAGGAGATGGAAGCCATCTTTTATATTTTAACATGCTAGGTCTTTTTAGTTTTGGAGAAATGACAGTTAATAAAGCTGTTGAATTTTGGATGGGCTTTATACAAGAAGAACTTGACATTCATGTTGATTGCGCAACAATTCATTCTGATAAATTTGATAATTGGAAATGGATGTATGATATTTATAAAACTCCTTTAAAACTAGATGATGAATGTGTTTGGACAGATGGAGAAATGGGAGGTTATTGTACAGAATTTTATCATAATAATATAGAGATAGGTAACATTGTAAACACCTCAGGAGACTTTATAGATGTCGGGTTTGGCCTTGAGAGGCTTGATGCTATAGTTAATGGTACAAAGATAAAGAGTGCAAACGAGACACTCGAAGACACTATATTAAAAATTATAGATTCAGGTTATAAGCCAGGTCCACAAAAACAAGGATATGTGCTTCGCAAACTTCTTAGAATATTATATAGTAATAATGGTTATATGGATCATGAGTTCTTTAAGAAAGAAGTTGAAAGACAAGAAAAAACAAAACTTAGGTATCTTAGACTTAAGGAAAAACATCAAGATAAAGATAAAGAATGGTGGTTTGATACACATGGTATCGATATTGATGAAATGAACGAATTAGGATTATGAAAAAATACATTAACAAATACACACTAACATGGGCTGCATATCTGATAGCAGCATCTATTGCGCTTTACCTATTATACTGGTATGGGTAAATTGTTAATAACTTTTTGAAAAAAAGTGCTCTAAAATTTTCACGGGTCAAAGATTATAGTTATATTAGTATTATAATTAAAACTTAAAACAAATGGAAATAGTAGAAAAATCAAAACAACAATTAGAAGGAAACAATGCTGTATTTTTTGGTAGCGTTACTCAAAAAGACAATAAAGGTAAATACTTAAAATTTACAATTTCAAATCATTTAGAAGAAGGAGTTGAATATAAATTTAGATATACTTGTAAATGTAAAGCTGGATTTTTAAACATTAGTGAACAAACGGCTACACCTGAACAATTTATCTCATCTACTTATGCTTTCTTAGATAACGTACAAGTCTTAAAAAAATTCAATGACGGTTCTGAACATTGGTTTAATGTATTATGTACTAAAGGTGGTAAATTTTATTCAATAGATAAAACATTCTTAAACCACTTAAAAGTAACTCATATACATAATGCTTGGAAAAAGATGGTTGACTATGATTTATGGAAAAGTATGAACACAAGCAACCATGATAGTTACGTATATAAAATGAACTAATGGGAGATTTAATTGCAATAATCGGAGTAATCGTAGCAACTTATGTAATGGGTTGGCTACGAGGCTCTGAAACTGAAAGAACAAGAATTAGAAGAATGTTAAACTATACCATGGATGAATGGGAAGAATTATTTAAAAAACACGAAGATGAGTAATATAATAAATGATGATAAAATGAATAAAGAAAATAAAGAAAATCCGCGAGGAATTTATAATTTTTTAGAAAAAGATGAATTAGCAGAAAGATATTATGCTATATTAGAAGAAATGTTAAAAGAAACAATAAATTGTTAATAATGGAAAATAAAGAAAAAATCTACGAAGAAGTTTTAGAAACAATGGGTGCAAAAAATATCTCATCTAAAACTCAAAAGAAAAATGGTACTTCAATGTGGAGACTAAAGACTGGAGAAACCATAGCAGAATATTCTACAGGTTATGTTAGAAAAATAAGATATTGGACTAGAAGGTCAGATAATAAAAAGCTACAAGATACTTGCTGGCAATTAAACCCAACTAGAACTTATCCAGCTTCTTGGAAAAGTCAAGTAACTGGTGAGACTTATAATTGGATGGCTAGAGAAAGAATTATGCTAAACACAAGAGAAGAAAGACTTAAAAAAATTCTAAATTATGCAACTAAAAAAATGTTGAAAAAAGTTGCCTAAAAATTTTCACGGGTCAAAGAAAATAGTTATATTAGTATTATAAATTTAAAACGTAAAAAAATGACAGATCAAAAATGGGTAATATTCGACTTAGATGGAACCTTAGCGAATATAGATGCTAGAAGAAAATTAGCAACAAAGCCAAATGGTAAAATAGATTGGGATATATTTTTCGATCCTGCAAATATAAAGTTAGATCAGCCAAATCATGCTGTGATAAAAATGGCTCAAATTCTTGCAGAGTCTGGTCACATGATTGCTATCTTTAGCGGTAGAAGTAAAGGTACTCAATTGACTACTAAGAGTTGGTTGGTTAAACATAAAGTACCTTTCCATGTAATTAAGATGAGACCAACTGGCAAAGATTGGATGTTTAAGCCAGACGATCAACTTAAACAAAATTGGTTAGACGATTTATTTCCAGATAAAAGCAACATAGTTTGTGTCTTCGATGACAGAGATAAAGTTGTAAAAATGTGGAGAAATAACAACCTAACATGTATGCAAGTTGCTCCAGGCGACTTTTAAAATAAAGACTCTTCGGAGTCTTTTTTACTTTTATTGAAAAAAGTTTTAGTTTTTATGTAAATTTGCTTGAAAACATGTAATTATAATTATATGAACAAACAAATAAAAACACCGATAGCAAATTTAATCGAGCAATTCGAATCAGAATTATATCACGATAATACTAGAGATGGATTGAAATACGCTATTGAACTTTCTAAAAGGATGCTTAGAAAGGAAAAGAGTATAATGTGCTGGTTTGCTCGAGAGTGGCACAAAGCAAAACGTAAAAACAAATTCCAATGAAACATTTATTTAAAGAGACTATAAAATACAACGAACTAACTGGTAAAGAACAAGAGGTTTATAATTATGCTAAAACAGCATCAACTCTTGCAGACTATGGATTTGCATGTAATTTAATTACTGCAGATAAACATGGAGCAGATATGATAGCCTATAATTTTTTTACTAGTGAAAATATTCTAATTCAATTAAAAGGATCTCGTGCCGTAGTAGATAAAAAATACGTAGGCAGAAATTTATGGATCGCATTTACAGATAGAGAAACAAATGAAATTTGTATATACGAACATGATATGGCATTAGAGATTTTTGAAAACTCAAAAAGCTCAACTACAAAAACTTGGAAACTTACAGGTCTTTATAGTGGTAGATCTTTGCACAAACAATTTAATGAAATTATATTACGCCTACCTTTAAACTAAAAATAAAAAAACATGAAACAACAAATAATAAAAAGAGTAACTGAAAATGAAGGTTTAATAGGATTTATAAATTGTTATTTAATAATAATGGGTTATAGAGATATTATGGATCCAAATTCTAGTCAATTTAGTGTATGGTGGGGATGGACAATTATGGCAATTGCTGTTTATAGTTCAATTCCATTTTTTAAGAAATTGATTTTAGGTAGATAAACAAATGTCATTTTTTTCATATAATATTTATGAAATGTTCAATATGCGACAATAAAATAACAGGCTTCGGTAATAATTCGGAGCCTGTTAATAATGGAAGATGCTGTGACATGTGTAACTTTACATGTGTTATACCCGCAAGATTAAAAGAATTAGAAAAATGATAGAAATCTTAGGATATGTGGCAACAGTAATAGTAATATTTTCATTTACTATAAGAAATTTAAAATGGTTAAGAATAGTCAATACTTTAGGTTGTTTCTTATTTACAGTTTATGGCTTACTTCTTTTAAATATGCCTATTATAATTACAAATACAGCAATTATGATTATAAATTTGTATCAAATATCACAAACTTTAAAAAAGTGAAAAAAAAGTGAAAAAAGTTGCCTAAAAGTTTTCACGGGTCAAAGATTATAGTTATATTAGTATTATAATTAAAACTTAAAACAATATGTCAAAAACAACGTTTATTTTATTACTTATTTTAGTATTTTTTATGAGTACAAGTATTCTTTACTTGGCTATAAATATATTTTTTAAAGTATTATTATTTATAATTACAAGTCCATTACAAGCTTTAATTACTTTAGCTGCTATTTGGATAGGACTTTTCATAATTAAAAACATTATTAAAACAATTTTATGTTAGAAAAAATAAAAGAATTTGTAGAGCAAAGTAACTCATCAAACTCAAACTTAGACAAGTTAAAGGTATTAGAACAGTTTAAGGATGATCTAGAGGTCACTAGAATGCTCAAGTATGTATACTCACCATTTAAACAATATTACGTTACTTCAAAAAATCTAAAGAAGAGAAGTGATCTAATTAACTCTCACACTGACAATGATTTGTTTAATTTGCTAGATAGATTAAACAATAGAGAAATTACAGGCCATGCTGCACTTGCAGAAGTTAATGGGTTTATTAGTAATAACGAAGAATATGCAGATCTTATCTATAATATTATTGATAGGAATCTTAAAACAAGATCTACGACTTCGATGATTAATAAAATTATTCCAGGTTGCGTTCCAACATTTGATGTAGCATTAGCATCTGCATATGATGATAAAACTAAAAAGAAAGTAGATTTTATAAAAGATGATTGGTATCTTAGTAGGAAGCTTGATGGAGTTAGATGTCTTGCATTTTTTAACGAATGGGGAGAAGTAAGTCTCTACTCAAGAAGTGGCAAACCATTTCTTACATTAGAAAACGTTAAAAAAGAATTACAGAGTTTAGATTTACAAAACGTTGTAATGGATGGTGAAATATGTATGGTAGATGAAGATGGAAATGAGGACTTTCAATCAATTATTAAAGAGATTAAAAGAAAGAACCACACGATTGAAAAGCCATTATTTCAAGTATTTGATTTAATTACAGCAGAGGATTTTGCAAATAAAGTTTCAAAAGAGCCATTATATCTTAGACTACAAACGCTTGAGATGATTCTAGGCAATCCAAACCTAGAGTATATTAAATATTTACAACAGTATTTGACCACCGGTGAGGACATGGTAAAGGAACAGATGGCAGTCGCAGCTAAAGAAGGTTGGGAAGGTTTGATGCTAAGAAAAGACGATGTTTATAAAGGTAAGAGAAGTCAAGACATTTTAAAGGTTAAAAAAATGTTCGATGCTGAATATACAGTAGTCGGTCTTGAAAATGCAATTAACAGAGTAATTGTAGATGGTAAAGAAGTAGATGAGATGATGCTTAAAAATGTAGTTATAGAACACAAAGGTAATAGGGTACAAGTTGGTAGTGGCTTTAGCCTTGAACAAAAAAGAAACTTTTTTGAAAATCCTAATAAAATATTAAACAAAACCATAACTGTGCAATACTTCGAAGAAACAACAAATCAAGAAGGAGAACATTCACTAAGGTTCCCAGTAATAAAAGCAATCTACGAAGAAGCCAGGGATTTTTAAAAATAAAACAAATGACTAGTAAAATAATAAATTTAGTTCAATTTCTTTTTATTTTATCTCTTTTAATCTATATAGTAAATATCAACGATAAAAATAAAAAATTAAAAATTAAAGAAGTTGAATTAATAGATCAACATTTAGACTTACAAATAGACAATAGTAAATTATTAGACCATATCAATTTACTTGATGACGAAATAAAAATATTAGGATCATGTTGTGCAAATGAAGGTTTAACTGCTAAAGACGTAGAATATGGCGATTAGACTTCGAAGCAGAAGAATAAGACACAGACTTTATGTAGAAGCCAGAATACATGAATTACATCAGAAAATAGTTAAACAAGTAATAGAAGAAGGAACAGTAAATCACAAAGCAAGAGAGTTATTATTAAAATACCATAGTAAATTAAATAATAAATTATGATTTTTGAAACAATATCAGTACCTAAATTTTCAACATTATTAGTACCACTAGCGTTTATAGCAGGTTCAATGAAAGAACAGCCTAAAGAAGAATTTTGTATAGATGATAGCTACTTAATAGTTGAAAAAAAGATAGTAGAAAAACAATTAATTGCAGATTCTACTTTAATACATGCTTTAATAAATGTTGAAAGTAGAGGAAATACAAAATGTGTGGGAGATACACATCTTGCAGAACCATCAATTGGCGTCTTACAAATACGTCCGATTATGGTTAGAGAAGTTAATAGAATCTTAAAAATCCAAGGTTCTAAGAAGCTTTATAAAAGAAAAGACAGATACAGTAGAACAAAATCTATTGAAATGTTTGTTATTTGGAGAGACTTTCATCACAGAGGAGCAAGTGATGAAACAATTGCAAAATGTTGGAATGGAGGCCCAAAAGGCAGAAAGCTAATTAAGACTCAGCATTATTGGAATAAAGTACAAAAAGAACTTAAAGAAATAAGAGGATGAAAAACTTAGAAAATAGACTTAG
>Ga0181369_1000406_pt1 | contig 12194 bp, 9 predicted proteins | sample LowvirmetaG_8_FD_130088 | JGI IMG/M metagenome (GOLD analysis project Ga0181369, IMG submission 130088) | Marine viral communities from the Subarctic Pacific Ocean - Lowphox_04 viral metaG | ecosystem: Environmental > Aquatic > Marine > Oceanic | place: Subarctic Pacific Ocean | collected 2015-11-29 | reverse complement strand
CTGCACTAGTGCTATCAGCTTTTTCAGCTTCAACCATAGTCATTTCTAGGTAATCTTCATATCGAACGCGAGTATCGCCTTCAGCCTTCATATACCATAAATACCCTGTTTGTCCAGCTTCTCCAGAAACTTCAACCCAACCAATCTGAGCAGTGTCAGAACCTGAAATCTCAAAGTGATCTTTGATGATAATAGGCTTGTTGGTAAAGCTTTTGAATGTAGGCTGAATAGCTCCAGTCATAGTGTCTGTAGCTTTGTCATATTCAGAACCATATACGAAGAACTTAATAACTTGGTTATCAGTAGTTGCGATGCCAGATAGATCATCAACATTTTCAGCACCATAAGGCTTAATTGTCAATGCACTAGTACTAGTCTCAGAACCAGCTGTAACGATAGCTTTAAATACAACGCTGTTTACAGTAGCTACAACAGTTGCTCCCTTTCTAATAGCGTGAGCCTCAGTTGCGCCTGAATCAATTCCTGTAATTGTGTCGACCGCACCAGTAACCGGATTAATCTGCCCGTTATAAGCTAAGTGAAGACGACCCTGTTCAGACCAAATAACTTGATCAGAAGCCATAGGCATTTCTGCACCTACCATACGTAGGAAAGATGAAATTGAACGGTTCCCATAACGCTCCACCTCTTGTTGATAAAGCTCTGGAAGATATTGTTGCGACCAGTTTGCACCACCCGAACCGTGAAAGTTCAAATAGTTTGTGTTAAGAGCAGCTTTTTCTACGGAGGGGGTTACAATCCCGCCGGTTAAGCCACTAAATGCTACATTTGTTGCCATTTTTTATAAATTTTTAGTAATTTTTAAGTTTAAGTTTTAATTTTGAAGTATCATCGCCTAAAACTCTTGCTTTTATCCCACCTGTATCATTAGTTTTGTTATGAACCCCTCTCGGATCCATGTTAATGTTCTTAGCAGACTTCATACTCTCTTTTATCGCATCGGATTTACCTTGCTGATAAAAATGATTAGCAATTGCATCAGGATTCATAGCGGCAAACAAGGATTTATGATAACCTTTAGCGTCATTCATAACATTATCTTCATTTAAAAACTTTTTAACGAAATTATTAATGTCGCTTTGGTTGGTTTTTATCTCATTTGTGTTTTTTACATTAAATCTATAGCGTTTTTCTGCAACCTTGAACTCAAAACCTTTGAATTCATCATTAAACACTTGATCTGTTTTTTGTAAAAACACATTTTGAGCTTGTTTGGCTATTTTTGATGTTTCTTCATTTTCTGTGGTATATCTATTAAAAAAATCTACAGCTTTTTGTTGATCAGGCGTTAGTCTAGATCCGGCTTTAATTTCTTCATAGTATTTGGTTTTAAGGCCTTCAAGTTCAGATTTAGCACTTGCTACTTCTTCTTTGAAAGCCAGCTTTTTTCTTTTGACGTCTCTTTCATCGTCGACTTCTTCGTCAAATGTAAATTTATCTTCAATAAGAAAATCAATTTCATCTGATGATAAGTGCGGTTTAGATTGTTGATAATACTCTCTGAGTAGTGCAAGATCATCTACATTTGAATAATCTTTGTTAAGCGCTACGTAATCTTCAAGCGAACCGCCTGTTTCATTTATAAAATCAACAACTTTTTGAATATTTTCAGGAAGCTCTATACCTTGCTCCTCTTCTTTTTGAAATGCTTCTTCAACTTCTTCCGCAAGATCCTCTACTTCTTTAATAGTTTCTTCTTGCGCTTCTTCAACTTCTGGAAGTTCTTCTAAAACTAATTCTTCAGCTTCTTCTTTTGCTTCTTCTTCTTGTCGTACTTCTTGCAGTTCCACTTTGGCTTCTTCCCCTGCTTCTTCAGCCGGTTCGCTTCCGCGTGGCACGCTGCCCTCTGCTTCTGGTTCTTGAATGGCATCTTCTGTTTGTTCAGTTTGTTCCGCGGGTGGCTGAGTCAAATCAACCTTGTACATACCGTCTTCAAACACGGCTCCTGCTTTTTCTTGTACAATTTCTTCTTTTTGTTGTATTGATAGCTCTTCGCTTTCAACGACTTTTGCTTCAACGTTTTCAGACATAATAAAATATTATAAGATTATACACTATACATTACTTGGGTTCAAAAGAACCTAAGTCAAAATCACCGCTAAGTATATCATTTCCTGCAGATTCAAATACTTTTGGCGGTAAATTATTTTTTCTTTGGTTTATAAGCTCGCTTTGCTGCGATGCTTGTATTTTTGTTCGCTCGTCTTTACGATCTTCTTTTTCTTTTATAGCGGACTTAGCTGTTTCAACCTCCATGCCTTTTAGCTGCATGTTCATTTGAAACTCAAGCTTCATTAATTCTTTTTTAAGATTGGCCTCATTACTTAATCTTTGCATTTCAAGCTGAGACTCTAATTGCTTTAATTGCGCTTTTTGGCCTGTTAGTGCCTGCTGCTTTTGAACTTCAGCCTGAGCCGCAACTTGTTGTGACTGCGCATTTGCTTGCGCTTGCGCTTGAATATTCTGTTGTTGCATTTGTTGATCCCGCTCTAGCTTTTTCTTGCGCCGTACTTTTAGCATTTCGTTTGCTAATTGAACATTTTTTATTTCTCTAAGATCAATAGCATCTTCTAAATCAACAAGGCCACCGCTTAGTGCAGCTTGTATATTATTTTCAAGCTTTTGCTTTTCTTCTTCATCTGGCATTAAATCAATAAATATACCAAAGTCATGCAAGTGCAGCTCTCCTAACTCAGCCAGCACAGATACATTATGAATACCTATCGCTTGTATAAATGCTTCTCTAGCTGGAGAATATTCTATAACATCAGATATTCGTAAAGATATTTTTTCCGCAGTTTCTGCTGTTAAAAATAAACCGCTTTGTAGTATATGCCGAGTAGCTGTATTACTATTTGCAGCAGCAAGTTTTTGAACGCCTACCAATGCTTTTGGATCTGGTGATGTTCCATCTCTTGCCTCATTCAACCCTGTAGCGTCTCTCATCATTTGCAAATAATAATTATATGTACTTACAAGCGAAGCTATTTTATTGCTACCACTATTTGAATTAATTTCTTGAATGGGCACTTTGCCTGGGTTCATGTCCCCATCCGATGTAAATGATCTACCAATCACAGACCCAGTTTGGAAAAACATATTTAATGCTTCTTGCGGGTTATAATTTGTACCATTACCTAAATCAATTTCAGCAAGTCCGTCAGCATCTAAATAAACGCCATCTGGCACCATACGGGACATTACTTGCTGTAATTTTAAATGCGTTATTTGAATCATGTCAGCAAAGCTAGTAATTCTACTAACTAATGATTCGATACGTCCATTATACATACGAGGTGCTACAACAGAATAATTCATTCTAACCTTTGCAGCATCACTTTTAGGGCGTAACATATTTTCGCACAACTCCCATTTTAGTAACATGTTAGCCCCTGGCACGTATACCCCATCATATAACACCTCTATATTTCTAGCTATTCTTTCAAACCTAGCGCGAGGATCCATTGGTGGGTTAAAGTTTTCATCTTTAACTATAACTTTTTCAGCGCCTGTTACTGTATTTTTAACTTTATAAACCTCATTGTGAAAAGTTTTATAATTAAAATACAATACATCAATAGTGTTATTGTCGTCTCTATTTTTTGTACTTGTAAATTTATTATAAGCTTTATAATTAGAGTATGTACCGCCTGATAATTTTTCCAAATCTTCGTTTGTTAAATTTGGAAATTGCTTTTTCAATTCATTAATAGGTATTGTTTTTATTTCACCTATATAATATATGTCTTCAAAATACGGAGAATCTGTATATGAATAAACCAAATTACTAGGATCAACGTAGTCTATTGTTATTCCTTCGGAATTAGTATATGTTGTTTTTACAGCACCAATACCTAAAACGGCTAGGTCATAATATATACGCTTTTTAGTAAGCTCATATCTATTTTTTTCAAATGTTGTTGCAATTGCCTGCTCTTCAGCTATTTCAATAGCCTCCTTGTAGTTTAACTGCATATGCAAATCTAACTCGTCTTGATTAGCTGGCAAGTCTGTTATACCACTTTGCCGAGTGTCCATTTGAAATTCTTGTTGTATAAACTGGTCAAGCTCTTTAGCCGCCATATCTCTCAATATATTTTCCATATACTGAGTTCTTTTGTTTACACCAAACGGATCTTGCGAATATGCTTTTACGTCATATGATCTATTAGCCATACCATTAACTACTATATCTACAAACTTAGGTATAATAGGTACTGGCTTCCAATCTAAATTAAGGTAAGATAAATCACCGTTTATTGATAATTCATCTTTATATTTTTGCACAGATTGCTCACCGCGTGCATATAATCTCAATTTGTGAAAATGATTTTGATTAATATAAAAACGGTTTCCAGCAGAATCTTTTTTAAACCATTCATGCTCTATTGCTCTAGCAACATCCTTCCCGAACTTCGGGCTAGCTTTTTCTGCGTCGCTAAGCGTTTGGCTTGGAAAATAACCTTTTACAACTGATTCAGCCATAATTATTTATTAATTTTGATTTCATGCCTTCATTTTTATATTTAGATATATTAAAACTTAGACTTAGTTTTTGTCTTTCTTGTTTGGGGGAATATAAGTGTCTGTTGCAAGCCATAATAGCCAGCCCTGAACTAATTGCCGCGTCAAACTTTGTTCTTTTATTTAGATCAAATTTAGCCCAATCATTTAGTGTGCCATTAAAATACATTTGACCATATGATCCTTCGTCTATTAATCCTACATACTTTTGTATATATGATTCTATTGCAGCTGCATGAGCTTGCTTAATATCTTCACTTGAGTTTGGCATACCGCCAATTTCTTTTTCAGCTATAGACAGCTTGCTAAAAGTTTTGTCAGGTCTATTAATTGAAAACTTTCTGTAGCCTCTACGCTTTAAATAATATAATAATCTAGGTTTGTTATTTTCCGCTAGTATTGGCATACCATAAAAATGTAATGCCATTAATACATCTTCAAAAAACATTTCAGCAGTTTGAGGTCTTGCAATATATTCAAGAAAAAACATATTCGCAGGAGCCTCTTCCATACTAAATTTAGTTAATCCGTGCAATGCACCCTTTGAACCCTGACCGTCGGTTGTTCCTGATATATCGTATGAGTCACAACCAAATGCGCCGACGTGTTCGTTTCCAGGGTATAACACTCCTCTTTTCTCTATTACGCGGTTTTGAAGATTTGCAGGTGGCACCCAACTTACTTTAAACCTGCCGTTTGGGTTTGGAGTAAACACAACACTGCTGTCTTTTATTCCGTTTGCCCAACTAAAGCTGCCCTGCGTTATGCCTGCCGACGAATATATATCATCGTTATAATCTATTTGCTCGTATATTTTTGCAAGATTAAATATACTATTTTGTGTTTCATCTCTAAATGCGTGCTCTTCTGTACGCGGAAACTGTCTATACATCTCGTTTAAGGCATCCTGGTCTCCTTTTAGGCCATCAACTTCATTGTTCCAATGATCTATAACTCCGACCTCAATAACGTCTCCATACGGACCTTCAATCGGTTTTTGCGGCGTATCAAAGACAGGGTTTCCATAAGAATCAATGAATCCTTCGTAGTTCCATTCCATAGGCATGAACAAAGAATATAATCCTGAGCGAGTCTGTCCATTGGCGTTTCGCTTTGTAACGTCCGAATCATAATATAGTTTTTTAAAATTTTCGCCGCCTTTGTCTAAAGCATTGCTTGTAGACCCCATCATGCACTTGCCTATAACCCGGCTACCCAGCCTTAGTGTCGTCTTTGTAACTCGCCAGTTGTTGAGGATGTTGTCCGGCCGTTCCCATTTACCCGATTCGTCGTGTACGAGGAGCTTGAGCTTCTCGCCGTCGTAGGAGTTATCACCCGTGTTCTTCCAGTCGATCGTAGTGTCGAGCCCCTGTAGCTCTTCCCGCGTCTGCCCTGATTGTATAGATTTACGCGTAAGTTTTGAGGCGGGCACTCTATATGCGAGCTCGGTCTTGGGGCGATCCATACCGTCTTGGATTGGTTTGAAAAAGAACGGGTAGTTAACGGATATTGGCACGACCTTGTCGGTGAACATTTTCTTAGCGTCAGCCCCAGATTTGGACAGTATACCAAACCGTGAATCGGAGGATATTGTTGCCATATTAACAGCTTCTGATGATGCCATGAATGAAAAGCCAGAGCGTCTGTTTTTAAGATAGCACATTCCATAACACCGTGTATCGGCTTTACATGCTTCCCAAAATATAAAGAATAATCTGTTTGCTTCTCTAAATTCAGGGGCCCCAACGTCAATCTTACTCCACTGCAGGTACATGTAATGAGTGCCAGTAATATAAGTAGGCTTGTCCTTATTATAGAACCAGTAGCCTTCATCCCGTCTTTTAAACTCTTCATCTATATATGGTTCCCATTGATCTTTAAACTCTTCTGGATAGCTTTTCCAATCAAAGATTGTTTTTATTCTATTTAACTCTTTGGGGTATTCGCTTTTGCCCCATTTATTTTTACCTTTAATAATATTTGCAGGCACAGGAGGCAGCGCGATCTTTAAATTTTGTATGCTATACACATCGCCAATTTGCCCTGTCTTACTAATAACTACGATATCATTTTCTTTATCATAGCCATATTTCCATCTACGCGCTTTGTTATGACGTTTGAGCGTGTTTATTTTAATCGGCTCAATAACCTCAAATAAAGTTTGCTCGTACATTATCTTGATCTTTTTTCCGCAAAGCCACTAAATGCTTGTTTTTTTTCTTCTTTAGGCTTGTTTAGCAGTATTGACTTTTCTTCTTCTATTCTATTTAAAATTTCAAACGCATCAAATATCGCAAGCTTTTTAGTTGCTGCTGCGTTCTTAAGCCTATCTGCAGAAACATCATCTTCTGTGTTTGTTATGATTTTTTCTTCTGCAACATGTATAAGCTCATCAACCGCTTTATAGCCAGCTCGGATTATATTCTGTTTCGTCTCCTTGATATTCATATTTAATAGAAATTGAATTGGTTAACACCCTATACATTCTTTCGCCATCAACAACGAATTCATATTCGCTGCTAGGCGTAAAACCCACAAGATCATTTTTATTAATACCGTTTTTTTGAAGCTTTTTGTCTACAAACTTTATAATACCTATTAAAGGTCTTTCTGGGTTTGTATCAAATTTATCTATTGATTCAATAGGTTTTACAAAACAATATCCCTTTGGCGCTATCCATTCTTTGTTTCGTTTATACAAAAAAACTTGGGATGGATCTACAAAGTATTTGTTTTCTTTAAAGAACCCTCTACTGTTTTTTTCTTCGCCATATACATTATACCATCTTCTAAAAACGTTATGATGTAATATAACTTCATCGCCTTTTTTAATATCTGTTTTTACTTCAACAGGCGCTTCAAGAACAACGCCGTTTCTGCTTACATATCTATGATCAGATATTTCGGTATTTAATATTAATTCTTTATTGCCTACAGACTTTTTATTATTATATCTATCTTCTTTTGGGGCTATAATAAAATTAAATATACTTCGCATTAGTATTCTAAGTTGTATTCTACCGCTACTGCCATGTTTTTATTAAAATCTTTCCAAGGCAGCACATCGTTATTTTTTTTAATATAAATACTGTATTTATCGTCGACTTCAACTATATCACAAATAGTATGCCCTCCGTAGACCTCTTGACCCACGGAGTAATGCATAGCTTCATTTTTATAGTCTCTACCGATACTAATCTTTCTTATCAGATTCATCTTCTTCGGTTATTTCTTCGTAAGTCCCGTCTTGAACATTGATAGATACTTTGCCATATGTTTCTTCAAGTTCGTCCTGGAGTTCTTTCAATCCATTCTGTAAATCAGAAGACTGATGTAATAAGCCGTGCTTTTGAATTTCAATACTTCCTATTTGTGATTGGACTTGATTTAATTGTTTAATTAGCTCTTGTAGCTTTTCAAGCTCTTTCTTTTTAATTTTTGACATAATAATTTAATTTAATTGTGGTTAATTGTTATTCTTCGCTTTCCGCGGGAGGCGCAAGAAAAGATAATTCTTCTCCAGTTACCTCTACATTTTTTGGTGTAATTATTCTATTAATTTCCTCTTCAATTATAGAGTTCATGTGATCTGTAGGGTGCGCTTCTTGCGCCCACTCAATAACTTTAGCTTCTGTAAGATCTGCTAGTTCTATAAACTCAGTGCCTTCTTCGGGGGTTGCTAATGGGCAAGCCCCATTAAATATAGCCTTATGGCCTGAATCAGCATCTGTACCTGTGTATTTAAAATTAACATGCGTGATTACATTTGACAACGCGTCTAACGTGGGTGCTTTTTTCATAGCCGTAATCGCCCACTCGTAACTCATATTCATAATTTATAATTTATTGGTTATATATATGTTAAATAATTACCTGTTTTAATGATTATCTAAACTTCTAAAAAATAAACTCTCATGGTTCCCATGTCACTACCATACGCCCCATACGTAAAACTAAAAAACGCATTACCGCTTTCTGTTGTAATATAAGTCCACGCAGGGCTTCGTAGCCAAAAGTTTTTATTTGGGTACCCGTTGCCATTGGAGCTAGCTTCAGCATAAACATGCATGCCGCTAAAAGGGCTTGATGTTAAACCTGTACTACCCGAAGGTGTACCACCGCTTCTTCCAACCCACCTTCCATAAGCAGAGGTTGAAGTGCCAATGCTACCAAATGTTGTTGTCCCGTAATTACTTGAATTGTTTGTATTTGTTTCCCAGTTCCCATTTAAGGTAAGATCTGGTTTTAATTGCCCAGCGCTAAACGAGCTTCCGCCAAAACCAGTATTCATTGATTGCCATTGATTGCCGCTTCCAAGAAAATTTCCATACCAAGGCATCATTATGTTATCTAGCTGAAAGTCGCCTCTGTAGTTAGTACCTGAAACATAATGAAAAACAGCCCTAACATCTTTACCTTTAAAAGAATTAACGTTTATTGATACAGATGTTGCCGTGGATGTAGACGATGTGTGTTGCTGACCGGTTATTGTCTGAAGCAGTGTAAAAGCTGTTTTGTCATGATCATAAGCGTAAAATTCAGACATGTTATGAGGGGTAGACCCATTTGGTCTATCCGCAGAAGCGTTAGCTGTATTAATAGCATCGAATCCACCAGCTCCGGTACTCATGTTTGTTAATGAAAGAGGAGTAGCTTTGTTTAGGTTTGAATATCCAGTGAAAGTAGCGCTATTATTATAGTCGTTGAATTCTAATTCTTTAGCAATTTGAAATAAAGAAAGTACACCAGTGCTAGGAACCGCCATTGATTATAGATTTAAGTTCATCAATTTGTTTTTGCTGATCTTTGATTGCTTCAATAAGCACCGCTGCAATATTACCATACGCTACAGACTTCATTCCTTCTTTATCTTCCTTTACAACTTCAGGTAATATTTTTTCTACTTCCTGCGCAACAACACCTATATTTTTTTCTGTACTATTGATTTTATTATATTCAACACCTCTTAAAGCTTTTACTTTATTAATAGCGTTATCAATAGTTTTAATGTTTTCTTTTACACGCACATCAGAAAACGCTATAACATCGCCCGTAGCTCTAATTGTACCATTTACGTCTAATTTGTAACCTGGGCTCGAAGTATTAATACCAACATCAGCCTCATTGAATGTTATATTTGCAGTGGAATCTAATTTTATATAACCCCCACCAGAAGACTGCTCCTTATCTCCAAGTTCAAAAACAGTGCTACTACTTGGTGTTATTTCAAACCAAACATCATCACTACTACTACCTTGAACTTTAAATGCAGTAGTAGAATTAGAGCTATTCCTAACGTGAAGCTTAGCATCAGGGTTAGATGTCATACCTATACCAACTTTGCCATTTAGTTTAGCCGATGTAGTGGAATTTGCAGGATTTACATAATAAGTAGTATCATTTGAATCATAGAATATCGGCGCTCTTAAAGAACCGCTTGCCACAAGATATTGATCTGAAAATGTAACACCTGATGTTATTCTAAGTCTAGCTGTTGTTGACCCCACCCTGTTTAAATTCAAATCCTCGTTATAGGACCTAACAATACCTGTATCAACTTGTATTTCTTTATTAAAATAAAATGCACTTCTATCTGTACTAAAATGGGAAAATGTTGAGTTCCTCGGCCCCACATCAACATATCCACTATTTGTTTGTAATCTAATAGAATTGTCGCCTCCTTCTGTTAATCTTGTGTTGGTATCGTTTATATATATATCACCGCCATCTACTTCAAGGTCGCCTGAAAGATATAATCTTCCGCTTGTAGATGTTATTCTGTAATCATAATCGCTAGTTGTAGCGTCAGATTCATGAAAGTCAATATACTTGCCAGCCTCTAAAACACCTGTACTGCCTACAGTTGACACAACGGCCCATCTATTCCCGCTAGAGGTTGTTTGTAAGTTATCTAGTAAATCAGCATTTAACCCTGAATCTGGGCCATCATTACCTTCGTCCCACATTTTTCTCCAACTGCCAAATGAAGTGCTTGGATTGTCTCTCCAGTAAATATTGCCATTAGAGGAAAAAGCTACTTGAGCATTGTAGTTACCACTATGTTGACCTACTGTTATAACACCATTTGCGTTGTCACTTACAGCGGGCGCATTTGAGGAAGAAGAATTAAATCCCCTATATTCTAATTGACCAACACTAACGCTATTTGCTACAGTGTTTAAGTTTTCTGTGCTTGGCCCATTACCCCCTGCTTTAATTTTAGCAGCCACCCCACTAGTTGTAATATACCCAGCACCATTCGTTAACTGGTTGTTGTTGGTTGGTATTGTTGGAGTATTCGAGAAGTTATTGTAGTTTAAATAATAACTTCCTTCCTGCCCGTCTAGCAAATCGGCATCTAAGCCTGAGCCAGCACCGTCGTTACCGGTATTCCATAATTTATATTCAGTAGCTTGAACATAGTTGGTAGGCGCTGATGCGCTTGCGCTGTCCCCACCGTATGTTGTTATTGTTCCATCACTTATTGAAGCGGTTGCAACTAATTCAGAAAACTGCCCAACTCTAATGTATATATCTGTAGCAGTTGTACTAACATCTACCTGCCCTACTTCATCAACAACTTCGTCTGTAGCGCTAGCATTATAATAAACTATATCGTAATTGTTGTCATTATTTAATTGACCAACAATTTTACCAAAAGCCGGCAAAGAACCATCACCATAAGATGAACTTCTACCTGCTAATTCAATTATAAATCTTGTTGATTGACCACCAGTAACTCTAGCTATTCTGTAATATTGATTAGAGCTACTAGCTGTGTTGTTTAATGCTCTCCAGGTATAAAATTTAGCATTGCCGTCGGTAGTAACACCCGCTGTAGCCCGTGCGGTTCCAACTACATGAAGAGGATGCGAAGGGTTTGTTCCAATACCAACGTTTCCGCTAAACATTGTTCTAGCAGCGCTTGAACCTGAATCGCCAAATCTAACATGCTCTCTATAAGTCCCCTGCCCCTTTACATAAATTCTTAAATCGCTATTGTCATGAGTGTATTCTATTTTGGACTCTTGATTTGCAGGAGAAGCATCTTCACCTAAATAAATAGTAGATTTTTGGCCATTAGCATCTGCGCAACCAATTGATAAAAAGGGATATTTACTACTAACAACAGGACTGCCGCCTGCCCAGTAATTTTTTATAAAAACACCATCTTCGCCTGAGCTACCCGTGGCACTTGTGACCTCTAATGCGGTTGATTGATAAGAAGAGCTTTGCCTAATTCTTACTGGCCCTGCTACATAAGCAGAGGTTGTAGTATCATTTGGGTCGAGCCAATAAGCTGTACTGCCATTACCATAGTACCTATCAGCTGTAACATTACCATTTACGTGAAGTTTTTGAGACGGGCTCGACGTTCCTATACCCCACCTACCTGAACTATTTATTACATTATCATATCCACCAGTTGTAATTTCTATACCAGGGTAGGAATCAAGCTTTAATACCCCACTACCGCCAGCTGTCTTGATTGTACTTAAAGTAGAAGAATTAGTAATCTGAAGGCTTGGTGATGATGTAACACCGCCAAAAGTTATGGAATTAGTGTCGTTAGTAAATACCAAGTTGCCGTTAATTTCAAGCTTTGCGGTAGGGCCAGTCGTCCCGATCCCGACGTTGCCGCTAGCGCG
>Ga0181369_1000405_pt1 | contig 12210 bp, 8 predicted proteins | sample LowvirmetaG_8_FD_130088 | JGI IMG/M metagenome (GOLD analysis project Ga0181369, IMG submission 130088) | Marine viral communities from the Subarctic Pacific Ocean - Lowphox_04 viral metaG | ecosystem: Environmental > Aquatic > Marine > Oceanic | place: Subarctic Pacific Ocean | collected 2015-11-29 | reverse complement strand
TTTTGTTTTACCTGTCTGTCGTTTGCATAAATTTTGTCTTGCATACAATCCAGAATAAGGCTTTCATCAAGGTCTGGTCTGCGTGAAGCGTAATAGATTATCATCTCTACCTTCACGTCATCTTTGGTTGGGCAGTCAAGTATTGGACACTGCTTTGCGAAGGTATCAACATATCCTCTGGCCTTGGCAGATTTTATAAACGCTGGCCTACCTCTGATGACAACAGCTTTGCGGCTGTTAGCCTTGGAAGCTGGCTCCCCAAGGATTGAAAAACTTATATCAAAACTTCCCATGTATTCCCCCAAAAAGAACTATTGCCATCTAAGATGGACTATGGTATTCAACCTAACAGTAGGAGTGAGAAATGAAAATAACAAATAATTACGGGCTTCCTGACCCGTTCATGAACTTTGTCAGGAATGATAAGTACACAAGAGGCAAGGCTGATATCAGTGTGACTACGCTGATCGACAGTCCTCGCATCAGGTTACTTGTTGATGATCACAAGGATAAACTGGAGTCAGATCTTGTTGATATGATCTGGCCTATCTTTGGAACGGCAGTGCACTCTGTTTTAGAAAGTTCAATAGAACAAAAAAATACCATAGTGGAAGAGCGTCTATACGCATCCTGTAATGACTGGACTTTATCAGGTGCGCTTGATCATCAAGAGATCCTTGAGGATGGACGCATCAGAGTAACCGACTACAAGGTCACGTCTGTCTGGTCTGTAATCCATGGCAAGAAAGAGTGGGAGTATCAGCAGAATTGTTATGCTTGGTTACTCAGGCAGAACGGCAAGGATGTTGAGAGCATTAGGATCTGTGCGATCTTGAGGGATTGGCAGAAGCGCAAAGCGGCAACAGATGGTGACTATCCTAGCGCACCTGTGGTTATCATTGATCTTCCATTGTGGACGCGAGATGAATGTCAGAAGTATGTAGAGGAAAGAATGTCTCTGCATCAAGAGTCGCAAATCAATTATGATATCCACGATGAACTGCCTTTATGTTCAGAGGCAGAGAAGTGGGAGCGCCCAACAACCTACGCTGTAATGGCGAAGGGTAAGAAGAGAGCTATCAGAGTTCTGGATACCCAGTTTGAGGCTGATGCCTACCTTGAAGGATTTAAATCAACCAGTGCGTTGAACCCAAAAGATTTAACCATCGAAACCAGAAAGGGTGAGAAGGTTAGGTGTAGTGGCTACTGTTCAGTGTCACACTTATGCGATCAGTATTTGAAGGAGAGTGAGGAAAATGTCTGAAGCAATTAGGAAATATTTGTCTGCAAATAATATGACGCAGAGAGACATGGCAAGGGAATTAAAGATCAGCGTTCCAACCATGTCTAAGATAGCAAGAGGTGAGAGGATGCCCCGCATAGATTTGGTGGAGCGCCTTGAGATCCTAACCTCTGGTTATGTGGGGCCACGGTCCTTTTATAAGAACCCAGACATCTGGGAAAAAAGTGCAGAGTTAGAGGATGCCAGCTTTGAAGAAGATTTAAATAATGATTTAAATCCGCTTCAAGAATTGTCCTCTTGGGGTAAACTGAAACGGTTGTTTGGGGGTTAACAATGGCTAAGAAAACTGTATGGGAAACACTCAGAAGTATTGATGTATCTGAGTATACAAAAAAGAAAAACGGCATGACCTATCTATCATGGGCACATGCTTGGGGTGCATTAAAAGATGTATATCCAGATGCCACATTTGAAAAGCATGTAGAGGAAGGCAACATACCTTACATGATTGACGTTCATGGGTTTGCTTATGTGCGTGTTACTGTAACTGCCAGTGGCGAAAGTGCTACTGAACTTTTCCCTGTGCTGGATTACAAGAACTCGCCAATTAAAAACCCTAATGCTTTTCAGATCAACACGGCCCATCAACGTGCTATGACGAAGGCCATGGGTTATCTGGGTTTAGGTCATTACATCTATGCGGGCGAAGACTTGCCGCCAGATGATGGGGCAGAGCCACAGAAACCAGCCGCTGCGGTTAAAGTTGATCGTGAATTTCAAGAGATTAATGCAAAGAAGCCAAAGGCTAAACCCGCTTCACCACCGCCCTCAGCAACTGAGGCGTCATCGGGTGACGTGAAGAAGAATGCGTCTGAGGAAAACTGGGATACCACAAAAGCCTTAATATCTGAAGTGGTTAAAGCTTCATCTGATATACAGTGGCTGAATGGTGTGTATCGAAAGAACCTTGGTCCAATAAATCAACTGAAGGACAACAGTCCAAAGTTGTATGAAGAGTTAATGAATGACTTTTCAAAACGTAAATCTGAACTCAATTCAAAAGGAGATCAATCATGAGTCAGTATCCACCACGCGGAGCGTTGTTCCAAAATCAAAATAAGCAGAAGGAAACTCAACCAGATTACACTGGCAACCTTGAGATACCTAACGATGTCGCTCAGGATATCATTGCCCAAATCAATGAGGGAATAGAGGCTCCAAAGATTGACCTAGCTGGCTGGAAGAAGGTCGGCAAAAGTGGTCTGGCTTTTGTATCTTTACGTGGGAACTTAGATCGTAACCGCAGGGATGGTGCTTCATCTTTCCAAGCTCCAGCCCCAAGCAGTAATGTTTCCAATGATGAAATTCCGTTCTAGTGCTATGGCTAAGAATGATTTCCTTAAAAACTTTAAGGTCGGTGAAGATCTTTTAGACGCCCATGAGGCGGCAGCACTTCTGTCAATTCATGTAAAGACTTTCTACAAATGGACCAAGGAACGTAAGGACTTTCCAATGGCTATTGAGTTTAGTCCACGCATGAAGAGATGGAAGAAGTCTGATATTACAGCTTGGGTTGAAAGCTTGGGCGTATGAAATCAAGCAGTGAAATGTTGACGTATGAAAATAACACTGACTTCAAGAATGAAGAAAGACTTGCTAATCTTCTTTCTGAAAAATGGAAGTGTGAAATGCAGAGGAACAAACCTCTTTATGCGTTTGATTACATTGCTCACAGAGGCGGTATACCAACCGCCTTTGTGGAACTTAGAAGGCGATCAATTAGCTTTCACAAGTACCCTACAGTCATAGTATCCATTACCAAGTTTACATCTGCTAAAACACACACTGATGTTACAGGTCTGCCCTGTCTGTTTGTGTGTGAGTGGACTGATGAGATTGGCTACATAAACTTAGACTGTAATAAAGATTTTGTTCTATCCGGTGAGGGATGGAACAGAAGAAATCCTTCACATGAAGTGGAGGTGATTGGTCACATCAAGACCAGTGATTTTATACTTTTGTAGAGTAGGAAATAAAATGGACTATAGAAAAGCACCATCAAGACCAAATGTAAGTCATGAGCTTACGTTGATAACTCCACCAATCGCTAGAGAATTGTTGAAGCTTAACACAAGAAATAGAAATATCAGCATGGAAAACGTAAGACAATATTCCACTGACATGGCTAACGATGACTTTGATTACAACGGTCATACAGTTTGTGTTTCAAAGACAAATGTACTTCTTGATGGTCAGCAAAGACTAACTGCCTGTGTTAAAAGTAATACTCCGTTCTGGACTATAAAAGTATCCAACATGGATGACGACAGAATGGTTACCATTGATAGTGGTAGAAAAAGAACATACTCTGACAGGTTAAAAATCAGAGGTTATGCTGAGAGTACAGCTTTAGCTGGAGTGATTTCTCATATTGCACTGATAGCTAGGAAGGATCCAAAGCACCACGGGTTCACACCCTCTGAATTAGATAAGGTTCTTGAGCTACATCCAGATGCTGAAGAAAGTGCAGTGATGTCAAAGGGATCATACGTGAGGTGTGATACAGTGATAGGTGCTATACATTACATAGCCCATCAAACTGGATACGGCTCACAGGGTGATGACTTTGTGAGAACGTGGAGAGATGGTCAAATGAATTATGATGATGACGCAGTTGTCTTTATAAGAGAAAGGTTGAACTCTGATGCCACTAAGGTGAACAAGATGACAACTAATACAAAGATGCGGTTGATCATGTTGGCTTGGAATAAATTTAAAGACATGACTCCACTAAAGGCAATAAAACTTAAAGGATCTCAATACCAAATGGATGGATGGACCCCTGATATTTGCGGGATATCTGCGCCAGAAAGAGATTAGAGATAGTTCTATTGAACTTATTAGTAAGGTGATCTATGGTGCCTTAACGCGAGGGGTTTGGTCACTTTACGTTGCTAGATATGAAACCCTCTCAGAGAGATCTGAGGGGGGTTTTATATTCCTTGAGCAATCAGTATTCCCTGACGGGTTATTAGTTTTCTTTGCTCAACCAGTTGCTTGACGATGCGATCCTTTTCATCTTGCGGCAAACGTGAATCATTCACTGCCGTAATCTGCTGAGAGATCTTCCGTCTTGCTGATTCGATCTTCTTGATTTGCGGAGCAATCCTAAGCTCTGCCTCAAACCTAGACACGGCACTGTTGATGCGGTCCACGTCACCGCGCTGAGCCGCCTTCTTGTACTCAGCCGTTGCCCTGTTCACCTGATCACGAACTTCAATGTATTGAGACACGTCATCCCTGCTGGAAACGCTTCGTAAAACCCTACGCATGAACGGGATCTCAGTGGCAATATCCTCTGCGGATTCTGCGGCAGCTATTCTGGCTGGTGCTTCAGCGGCACGTTGCACAAACCTACCAGCGCCACCCGTGATGTAATCGAACCAGAACTCCAAAGAGTTTGGTGACCAATCAACCCACCCACTCAGTGTCTCAGTCCCACCTGTCAACTCATTAAGGGCCTGTGTTATTCCAACCGCTGTTGGAGATGTATTGTTCCAGTACAGGCTGCTTTGTGATGCCACCTGATTTGGGAATGCCTTCTTAACAATATCTCTGCCAGAGAAGTCTGTGTTGGTTCCGTACAATGAGATGAAGGGATCAAACACAGTGGGTGCTGCGAAGTTCAAGAAGCTTTCAGTACCACCTAGCGGGTTGAATATCTCAAGGGTTGTGCGCCCAATGGATGCGCCGATCTCTGATGGATCTGATCTACCCTGAGCCATCTTGGCAAAGTTACGCCCGACATTGTGGAATGCGTTCATGCCGTATGGCATTGGTATGGAAACATACCCACGTCCAAAAGGATCCATCACGTCTGGCAGCATGAACACCATGTTGTGTTCCAGAATGTAGTCTGGGATTTTGTCGTACTGCTTTACCCCGTCCTCATCCTCATCTGACATCATTGAGTTGATTATATCTTGCGTAAAGCCAGCGGCTATAACGCCACCCATGATGTTGCGAACCTTCTTGGAGCGAGCCAATGATCTCAATAGGAAGAAGCTGCCCTGCAAGGACGCATTGTAGAACAGGTACAATGAGTTCAAGAATGCCTTGTTGTCACCACCCTTGCCAAAGTCTACGGTCACACTCCTTGCGGCCTGTGCTGCTCTCTCCTTGGATACGCCACGCTTAACCAAAGCATCATAGGTGCTAACACGAATGGCGTTTTCAACCACAAGGTTTGAGTTATCCATGAACTCTAAGAGCTTCTTACCTTTGGCCTTCATCAGCCCAAGCTTACCGCTTGCATCAGAGATGTCTGACAGTGTGGATTGAAGATCAGATATCTGATCCTGTAGTGTGGTCATTGGGTTGGCAGCACTTGCACCGCCGTATGATCTGAACTCCTTGTATATCTTTGCCCACTCAGAAGAATCATCCTTGTTTAAGATGGATCTCTTTAGGCCTTTTGCTGCCTTCAAAACATTTCTAATCGTGTCTTTTCTCAGGCCATCCATTTCAAACTCACTGACCTGTATGCCAGCGGCTTGAACGTCACGAATGAAGTTGGAGATAAAGAACTCTGGGTTCCAAGATGTGTTAATGTTTGACAGGTATCTGTTTACCTTAGCCAAACCTCTGGTGATTGTGGCAGCGTTGCCAGCATCCCAAATATTTTCCCCGTTGAACGCACCCGCCAAGTTATTGTCATAGAACTGAAGAACTTTCTCTTCCCCGTTCTCTTTTACAATGGCGATTGATGGGTCATCACGATAGGTTCTTGTCGGCTTGATAACAACCGCACCGTTCTGCATTACGCGGGCTGATGGTGGTTGATCTAGGATCTCAGCATATCCAGACATGCCTTGAGGGTTTGATCTAACCAGATCAAGCATAGATTTACCAACCTTGTTGCGCTCACCGCGAACAATAGAGTTTGTGTTTTGCAGGATAGTGCTTGCTAGGATATCTCTGCCGTATGACCTACGGCCCAAGGCTCTTTGATCTTCTCTGCCCATAGCGCCATATCTAGATGGCTTGCCACTACCGTAGATTCCCTCTTGGTCAACTTCAAAGTGGCCCTTGAGGGGCACATAGAAATCAAAGTTACTATCTTCCATGTCGCCTATGTTCATATCACTTGACTGGAGACCAGCCGCAACACGAACAGCGTTGGTATCATCTACGATAGAGCGAACAGCATCCTCAGCCTGACGCAAAGCTATTTTGTTTTGCGGGTCAAGGCTATCAAACCAGTTGAGTATTGCATCAGCCTCTGCATCAGTCATACCTGAGCCAGCATCATTGGTGGGGTCCACCGTTCTGATGTATGCGTTTCTCTCCTTGGCGTGTTTTGCATAGAGATAAGTATCTACGGCGGATAAAGCTTTTGACTTTGTTCCCTCAAACGTGAACTCAGCAAGGCCCTTGCCACCACCAGAGTTAGCATTTGACAGTGCCTTTAACTGTTCAACCTGCTGCTCTGTGATGTTCATGTTCTTGACCGCATCAGTGGCAGCTTTGTAAATTGTTTCTTTGCGCTCAGTAATCTTACTGCCAGCAATACCTTCACTTAGTTGCTGCTTCAGATACGGGTCCATGCTATCAGCGATCTTATACTGAGGATTTATATCCTTCAGTTCTTTGATCATTCTGCCAACAGGAATGAAGCTGTCCTGTGTTTTCTGAATAAACAGATCTGCTCTCTTCTGTGCCTTTGTTTTGTCAGTAAACGGCACTAAGCGCAGAGCCTTGCCAAGCCAGTCAGCGATATCAGTATAGCGTGTCACACGATCCGCTTGCATTGCGTCGAGACCCGTGCCGCTTACAGTGTTCAGTGCGCTCAGCTTGATCTGGCTATTGCGGATCTTCTTGCGATCCTTCTTGTCCATGACTGGGAAGAATGTCTTGACGTAGTACGGACCATTACCGCTGTTACGCTTGCCACGCTCAAGGACAAGGCGCAGGGGTGGGCTTTTGGACATTCGGTTATCGAACCACTCCAAAACCAAGTTGCCTCCTGACGGGTACGCTACAACGCTCTCACCGTCCTGATAGCCTTGGCTCTTCCATCTGTGCAGTGTGTCATAGATGGCCTTCTCTACTCGCTTGTACCCTGAGTTCTCTACAAGCTCCTTGTCGTGCAGTCTTTGCTGTATGTGATAGAGACCACCGCCGTTATCGAACTGGTCATTGTTCCCCTCAGTGAGAAGGACAGGAATAACCTCACCATCAGTCTCCTGTATACCGCCATATATAATGTCAGTCAGAGTGCCAGTTCGTTTGACTGGAGTTCTGATTGCTTTGTATGGATCAATAGGTATTTGAGAAAGCTTTTGTGGTGGAAGTTCATTTGAACTTTCTACACCTTCCATCGTTGACAGATCTACGTCTGCATCTGTGATGAATGGCGCTGCCTCTAGTGCTAGTTCTCTAGGGGCGAAGAAGTCTCCTTCTGCAATCGTTGGCTTAACTGCATCAATGCTTCCGCTATCCGATCCATCTCCTTCTCGTTGAGAGATGACACCAGCGAGTCTTCCTCGCTCTGTTGCGGGGAGTGAATTTTTGATTTTGTCATCGCCTATACCTTTGTTTTTCAGGATGTTCAGGGCACCGTCAGCATAATCGTTGTCATCGCCACGGCCTTTACGGACACCACCAGCTTCAAACAAACGCTTCTCAGCGTACCACATAAGGGCTTGGAAGTCAGCATTAGTTATATCAACATTAGCCTCATCCTTGAGGATCTGCCTTGCACGATTAGCAACCTCACGCATTGCGGTCCTGTCTTGTGCGTTTCGAGGATCCTCTTGTAGCGTTGGGATTAGCTTCTTCTGATATGTTTCAGTGGCTCGCAGGAATGCTGTCTTTGACGGACGTGATGCAGCAGCAAGCTGCTTTACTGTCGCGGCGTCTCTACCAACAGGAGTTTTGCTTTTGTTTAAAGTGAACTCATACTGACCAGATGTAAGTAAGTCTTCAACAGTATCCTTATATGCCTTCGTGTAGTGATCTCTATTCCAGATCTTACCAATCTCAGGGGCAATCAGAGGTATGTCTGTCTTGTCCATTGTGGATATGTTAAGTTTTCTTTGTGCTTCAAAGAGAATATTTCTATCCATGTCTGTCAGTGGTTGATCTGCCTCAGTAATAAAGTTCCAAACAGTATCAAGGTTCTGCTCTACCAGCTCGTCTGCATATTTTACTGTGGGGTTACCAGTGATGCGGTTAGCAAAGCGCATCCACCATCTATCCATAGTTAGAGGATCGTAGTTTCCTCTAAGGTTTTGATAGAAACCGTTGCCAATCTTTGGGCCTAGTATGTAGGCCACAGATACCATTGTGTTAGCTTCTTCAGCGCCACTAGCTTGGAACTCTTTGGGCAAGTCCTTAACCCTATCGACCCCAAGAACATCAACCATTGTTTTGTTGAGATCTTTCTTTGGCATCTGCATGGTTAGCAAAGCCTCAATCTCATTTGATGACATACCTTTGCGGCTCAGTGTGTTCCAGAACTCAAAGGCAGATAGCATTGATCCACCTTGAGCGCCTGATCCCTTTACTGGGAAGGTGCCATCATCACTAGCCTTCCAAGCATCATACTGCTCAGATGCGAACCTGTAGTTGTCTATAACTGACAAACCATTTGATGTGATGGCAGTTGCAAAATCAAAGGCGTGTTCTGCTGCTGGATCATACTCAGAGTTTGGAGAACCATCAGGCCTCTCCGGTGAGACCTCTGGATACACAGGGAACAACACACGTTTAGCCAACTTGAGTGTGGAGTCATACCACCCAAGGGCATCACTGCCAGATATCAATGCTGCCTCAGCTTCAGCCGCCATGATCCTTGCTGCGTCTTGCTTATCACGCTCTGAATTTATTATGTCAAAAGGAGCTACGTTACGCAGGCCAAGAAGTTTCTCAGCAAAGCTAACTAATGTCTCTGAGCCTTCTTTCTTTTTAAATTGAGGCTGTCCTGTTTTTGGATTAAGGTAATCAAGTATACTGGCATCACGTTGGGCTGGCGTCAGTGGAACTCTTGATGTCTTAATCCCAGAAGCAGCCCTATCTATATCTCCAAAGGCTGATTCTACCTGATCTGTTAGTCTTGTTCTTCCAGTATCTGATTGACCATTGATTTCATTATCGGACTCAACTCGCGTAGTTCCTCGTTTGAAAGGATCGAATCTAGATCCAACAAGGGGGTTGTTTCCTGAGACTTTTGTGACTGACTTGGGTTCATTGACCCCGCCATTGTTGTCGATTTGCGCGTAACCATCTGCAATTCCATCTTGTTTTAATTTGTCGAAAACTTTTGTAGGATTGTCTCTGATAGAATCAAAGTACCCTATAGGAATGATTCTGCCAGTATTTACAAACCTGCCAATCATTCTGGAATATGCTTCCTCTGGAGCAACATCCATGTTGACTAGATTTACCTTATATCCTTTTTCTTTCAATTTGTCAATTAACTTGACAATGCTCTTTGACTTGTCACCCACCTTTGGGATCATGATGTTAGTGCCGCGAGACATCATTAACTCGTATAAACCAGCAACAAGATCAGAGCTTTCCTCATGTACAGCCGCAGCGCCTATGCCTCCTTCATACTCAGGAAGTGATTTCTTTATCTCATCAGAATCCGCAATGGCAAATCCTTTTGATGTTGCCAGTTCATTAGCTATCGTAGACTTTCCTGATGCTGGTGGGCCAACAAGAATTATTGCTTCTCTGTTTCTAGGAATTGGATTGGGTTGCATACCCATCTCCACAAATCCTAGTTGCTCTGCCTGTCTTTCAAATGCTCGTAAAGCATTGAGGGTTCCCATAACCCTCTCACCGTTTACTAGATATGTCCTAGTGTTGTGCCAGTTTTCGCTATTATAATCGGGGCGAAGATTTGTTTGTTCTCTTTGATTCATTTGGCTTACGACAGAAGATATAGACGGGTGCATGTCTATTTGCTGTCGTGGTGGATTGGTTTGAAACAGAGAGCTTAGGTCATTTATGGAATCTCTTATCTCCTTTGGGAGACTTGCGGGTATTCTTGACTGCCTTGCAGTGGTTACTTCTGTGCGTGATGTCGGGGTCTGTGTGACTGTGGTTACAGGAGCGCGATCAGCAACACTGCCAGCACCAATGCCACCGAATATAGCACCAACATTATTAAAGCCATTGTCAACATGTGCCCCTACGATTGACCTAAAGAAGTCACCTATCCGCTTTAACAAAGGTCTAGATGTTCCAACATTCTTTAATCTGCCAGCAGTGAAATCACGATACATCTCTGCAATCGCTTCCTCTTCAACAGCAGACATCCTACCTTTGTCTCCCTTCTTACCGACAAGCTCACCGTTAAGCCTACCAGCGCGGTCTAAGTAGGAGTAAGATCTCTTCTTGCCTTCTGGATTTACAAACTTTGTCTTCTTGGCAGCTTTCTTTAGGAGATTTATTTCTTTGGGTGTGAAGACATTCATGTCCACAATCGCGTGTACTGCTTCGTGATTCATTACCTCAGCAACGCTATTAGTATAGTCAACATCAGACAATGATGGATCATACACACCAAGAGCCAAGGTGATTGCCTTCTCCTCGCTCATTGGGTCGAACTGACCCTCAACCAAGCTGTCTTGACTGCCAATAACCTTCTGGCCTTTGAGGCCAACACGCTTGAGACCCATCTTATCCAGACGTTCTCTCAGGTTATTCATCACAGCCTCTTCACGCTGTGTGTACTCAGGCTTCTTTTCAACTTGCTCTTTGCTAAGGCCATCGAAGATGGTTCTGGTTTCACCCCTCTTCTCAGCCGCCTGAAGTTGTGGTCCCATCTCTGCCTTCAGTTGCTCAGGGGTAACTTTGCCGGGTACTGATTTGATTTTCTCAGAAGCTTGAACTTTATAGTCATCTGGTAGAGTAACCAGCTTCTGTTGGTTCGATTCGAGTCTTGTGTTTAATTTGTTCAATTGAACTTTTTTATTATCAAGAGCCGCCTGAACCTCTTCAGCCTTTACTGCATTCCCCCGTGTGTCTTTACCTGTCTGGGTTGCGTACCTTAAATCCAATTCAAGTTGTGGTATATCCTTGGCAATTTTGTTTGCCTTAACCACAACATTTGCGCTGTCACGTCTGACGTTATCCAGCGCATTCTCTGCCATCTTCGTGGGTGGTGTGACAGTATATCTGTCAGTCTTTGCACGTTGGCTTTTGGATATCACACCCTGTGTAGTAAGTGAGTCTCTGGCTTGCTTGATCAGACTATCTGTCTGCTTCTGAGTTTCCCCTGAGAGACCAGATTTTTGCAGAGCAATCCTAGCCTTTGGAAACTTTAGCTCACCCTCAACACGCATAGATGAAAGCACGACATCAGCCGCACGATTAGCCAACTGATCTTCTGGGGTGGCTGTCGGTGCGGGTAATGCTAACTGAACCTGTGGCTCAGGTGCTGACAGTATTTCATCAACCTCTTTAACCTCTTGCTCTGTTTGTTCCAATCCATATGCAAGCCTTGTTCTTGCCACCTCTCCCAGTTTGGTGAGGTCTTCATCCAGTTCCTTGGATACTTTATCGGTATCAACGGTGGGAGATACCAAGCCAGCAGCAGAACCTATTGTTCCACCGACTACCGCTCCAGAAACAAATGCTTCTTCGTATTCCTTTAAGGCATCTTCATCAAACAAATCTTGTCCAGCTTGCGCCCTGTTTACCATGCTTTGAGAAACTTCTTGAAGACCCTCAAGTCCACCAGCTTGCCCGCCTTCCATCAAAACTTTTCTGGCACGGCCCGCATCAACTGGCTTGATAAACTTACCAATGACAAAGTAATCAATTAAGAACTCAGAGGCTGCATTAATGGCAGTTGCTCCACCCGCTCTTAGAATGCTGGTATCCATACCAGCTTCCTCTTGTTTATTGATTGCTTCAGCAAACATCTGAGGTAGAGCCTTGACCGTTGTGTATCC
>Ga0181369_1000404_pt1 | contig 12215 bp, 22 predicted proteins | sample LowvirmetaG_8_FD_130088 | JGI IMG/M metagenome (GOLD analysis project Ga0181369, IMG submission 130088) | Marine viral communities from the Subarctic Pacific Ocean - Lowphox_04 viral metaG | ecosystem: Environmental > Aquatic > Marine > Oceanic | place: Subarctic Pacific Ocean | collected... | reverse complement strand
TCACAAATCCCAGGCAATGCGTGAAGCAATGCCACAACTCCCTGAATCTAATGAAGACAACTCAACTCCATTCTGAAGATGAGCTAATCACCATTGCAATTGCATTGGTATCTTGCCTCATTACACTTCTCATTGACCTGTTATGGCAATCACAACAGCAATTCAAATCAACCAGTACAACGTCCACAACGCAGGCCTCTGGTGGCATTTCAACCGCTACCCAAAGACAGGCATCACGCGCTACTGGCTTGACCGGTACAAGTACTACCAAGAGTTCGAAGGCGAGCCGCACACCATCAAAGTCCACGAAGTCTGCCAAGTCTGGGGTGGCCCGGAAGAAGGCGGCTGGTGGTACGAAGCTGGTGAAGCCCAAGCCACGCACTGCATCTTTTCGAAGAAGCAATGCATCAGACGCTGCATCGAACTCACCAAAACCTACAAGCTCTGGCTCCAGCCAACCATTACAACCTCCCATGGTTTTAGTGCAACAGAGCTAACACTTGGCAGTGGCTATGCAACTGACTATCCTGAAAGTAGACCTCGCTACGAATAGTTATGTTGAAAATCGTAAGTCTTATCTTGCTGCTACCAGCTGCAGTATCTGCTCACCACATCATTGATATTGACCCAAAACATGCTAATTATTGGGCTGGTATCCATGGCATGGACTGGATGACATGCGTAGAAGAAGAGCTTCAAGCTGGTAACCATGATCCAAATTCCATTACAGACATCTGCGAATCACGCATTCAAATCCCTACGCCATGACAAGAGAACGCACTGGAACCTACAAGTTAAACCATGGGGGTGGCAAAAGTTATTACGTTGAACTATCCATTATTAAATCTCCAGGGTTATACAAACGCTGGTCCAGGTTTATTGCATGGCTGTTCAAGTTGTAATAACTCCCCTGCACCCCACAAACAGCCGACAACCACGGGGTTATAAGGCTGTTATACAGACAACCTCAATTCAATGTTCACTATGAAACGACCACTTGCATCAGGTACTCAATGGCTTGCTTTACGTGCACGCCTTGAACAACCCAATGAAAGAGAACAAGAGGAACAAGATTATCTTGATGAAGTTCTCCATAGTATGCATGGTGATGATATAGAAATGGATCCTGAAGACAGGCGCCCGTCCTAGGCACGACGTTAAACTGCTAACTCAACCTCAACTGCAACTCAATCATGCCTATGTCTCCCGACATTGAATCACGCATGCATGAACTCATCAATGCATGCAAGAACAACTTCGAATCACATCCACGCTGGAACTCTGACGGCAATCATCACGCCGAGTTCGACATCAGACCAGGCAAACGTTTTACAAAGATCTTTGCACGTACACAGATCGGTAACGCTTCACCTAACCTGAATCGCGGCGGCTGGTCATGCTGGTGTTTCATTGAGAATGAAACAGGTGATGTCTACAAGCCTGCCTCAACTAAGGCTCCGGCTAAAGGCGTCCGTTACAAACTCATGGACCACCAGTCCTACTTGACCTGCCTTAAGTGTGCCGATGTTTTCGGTAGTTTTTTATACAAACGAGCTGGGCTTTAATGGACTTCAACATCAACAATGCAAGTTTCTTGCAAACATTAGAAGCATGCCACAAACGTATCCTTGAGATACAGAAAGCAGATGAAAAACGCCACATGATGGACGTTGACATCCTGCATCAGTACACTACTCACGTCGAGGAAGTCTTGTTACCAGCTATTGAGCTGATTATCTATGACGAACCAACCGACGACGAGATCAACGCACCTTTACACGCTTAATTCAATGTCTGACTCAAACCTCAAAGCACCTGACAACACTCCTGACCCACATGTTCTACGCATGATGGAGTTCACTGCACGTACCAACAGATCAATGCGTAACGCAGGCATCCAGGGTATCGGTGGTTTCATTGATCCCAAAACTGGTGAGATGTTTGTGCAATCAACTGATGGCACTGAGATTCCAGAAGAATTTAAGCGCAGACTCAGACAACAACTCAATGAGAATTGAACCATGACTGATCAACCGCAACACGTCAGTGTCAAGTTTTGCACTGACAACTCTGCTTTCGATGACAATGCATTTGCTGAAATCTCGCATGCTTTCAGTAATGTCATGATCGCTATTCACAAAGGTGACACTGAAGGAAAACTCAGAGACACCAATGGCAACACTATTGGTCAATGGAACTGGAACTAATGGCACAGAAGCGTTCGGCCTTCAACTTCGATAAAACAATTAAAGGTTTCAATGTCACTGAGCGTGGTGTTAAATCCTTTACCAAGACCTTTCAAATCGGTCCTTTTTCTCAAACCATTAACATCAAACTTGATAGTGGAAAGATTAAAGGGACCACATCCATACCTGGCACTGGCTTAGCTAAGCGTTATGAGCTAGGAGATCTTGGTTCGCTCATAGACCGTATCAAATCTGCTGCTCCTGCGTCAGATGTGACTCCTGATCTGCCAGAGTATCGCCGCAAACCTGACATGTGGACTGACGATGACGATAGCTAGGAGTAAGGACGTTCCTCCTAATACTGAATTAATACAAGGTCCAAAAGGCGGTGTGTATTATTTACGTAATGGTCGTAAAGTTTACATCTATCAAGAAAAGAGACCTGCTCGCAAAAATAGTTTCACCTTGCGTAAAGGTGCTTTCGCACGTTATGTGAAGTACACCACCCCGTCCTGAGCACGACGCTAAACTACTCATGTCCAACTCAATTCAACTCCATGTCAATCATGAAACACAACCTTGATCACAACACGATCATGCTCTTAACTAGGCGGCTAGCCAACATGGCTCGTGAGCAACAAGAACTATCAAGAGAGCACAAAGCATTCAACGATGACATGACTCGCAATGAAGACAACTTAATTCATTTCGAAAGAAGTCAAGCTTTGTGGGAAGCTGCACAAGCAGTCATGAACCATGATGTAACTAAGTATGATTTCGAAATTGAAACTCAACTACAGGAGGCTCATGCCTAAAGCAATTGAATACGTACACAACATTATCCTCGACGGCGTAGATCCAGATGGAACTTCTCATTGGTCAGTTCATGCCACAGTTAGTGACGCTGTTGTCACTGTCCCTGCTACTTATCATCCAGCAGATTCAGCCCATCCTGAAGAACTGGGTCCAGCAGAATGCAGGAGTGTGTTTCAACTAGAACCTGATGAGACACCACCACCTATCAGTGGTACGCAACACGATCGAGTTCAGTTTATTGATGCTCTCGACCTTGACTGGGAAGTAGAGCAGAACGACTGATTAACACCTGGGCAGCGAAAGCATAAGTCCCAGGCTTTTCAATACCAACTCAACTCAACAACTACAATGCAATTCCAACTACCTGAGCAGCTTCAGCTTGAAGTCATAAAGTATGACGCAACGCGTAAGAAGCTAGCCAATGCACAAGCTAAAGCAGAACTTTTAAAACGTAAGAAAGCTACATTCCCACGTGGTAATGTCGCTGCGCTTGGCTTAATACCAGAAGAGATTGTCTCACTTGAAGAACAAGCCGAGGCAATCAAAGAGATCAATGCAGCAGCATCAGAAGATGCATATCATCTCTTTTCTGTCATTGACCCAAGTGACAATGAAGCCAAACACACTGCCGTCATTTACTTTACCAAGCAGTTGTGGGTAAGTTTCTGGTTGCCTCCAGCTGCAAAGAAAGACTACTGGTATGGCATGTCAATTGCACACCGCAATACCAAGACAGCCAGGAAACAAATGACCAATCGCTATTGGCCTAATCACAAACTCCTTGGCGAATCAATGTATGACATCAAAGGACTGAACAGTACCAAGATAGGTAAGACAGAGTGGCTGCATAAGACTATCTTTATGACACAAGATCTAATCGACGAAGGTTATACCAATGATTACTGGATTGATGTCACCCTTAACCATACTCTCTACAGCTACAGAGGCAGTACACACAACCTTAAACTCAGTGTTGGTCGGGTAGCTCAACAACTAACAGAGCGTATCCCTAGCTGGTCACATGACCGTGGCTGGCGAGGTGGTATGTGGGCACGCACCATCCCTGAACACAGCACAATTGGCTATTGCTTCCAGTCCATGCGTTGGAGCATGTTGACTGATGAAGCTATGCAATCGTTCAACCACTCACTTGAATGGTGGCTGCCAATGTTTAAGAACAGAGCCAAAGCAATGGCACGTCACATGAATGAAGGTGTGCCAACAGCACAGATAAAACTGGTTGAATCACCATGGTTCCGTAAAAAACTAGCCGCTCAGATCCAGCTGACTCAAGCTGCCTATGACACAGAGACTGCAAAACAAACAGCTAACAGGAAAGAGATCACTCGTCACATGGGTGAGATCTATTTATTCTTTGAGCATGTTGGTGATCTATGCAGGCTTTACCCTGATGTAAATCTTGATCTCCTTAACTCAAGATACGATCTATTGATTGAAACACGTAATCATTTCCACAGCGAGAAATCAAGGGCTCATGGCTGGATAGAAGAAAATCTACCTATTGCTAGCTACTTGAACATGCTTGAGCGATTTCATGCCAAGAGTGTAGAAGAACGGGGGATCAGATCCTCCTATGACATCAGTGATGACAGTAATCGTGCCAGCTATTTCTGGCGGGATTTTGAAGACACCTTCAGCATGCTGAATCAGTGCCTTACTTACAATGCAACACAGCTTGATGAGAAGGCATTGAATGTAACTCCCAGGCGCTGGCGTATCACTGAGTGGCATGACCAGCTGATGGCTGAGACATGGAAGATCAGAAACCCTAACCTCTCATTACCTCAAAAACTTTTCCCTGAACCAATTAGGGTTGAGCAATGTGATGACGGTACTGAGAACAAGTACAGTTTCTTCCAACCTTTTGATACGCATATGCTTTCCTCATGGGGTCAGGCAGTTCGTAACTGTGTCGGCAGTCATGGCTACGCAGATCGTATCAAGAAATATCAACGCATGATTGTACTTACCATGATTGATGGTAAGCCTCGTTACACCATTGAACTATCAGTAGACAATGGAGTAATGCATGTCAATCAGGTTGCTGATGTAGGTAATGGCCGACTCTCTGATATGGAGCGTGACCATGTAGAAGATGCCTTGCGTGAAGCGATTACTATTCGTGAACGGCAACTTCAAACTGATTGAGTTAATATTGGGGCACAATTCTGTGTCCCAATGTCTAATACTGAAGAACGTGTAAACCTTGATGATCAATATGGATTGATCAACATGCAGCTAGTGGATGACATTGTTATGTCTATACCTGATGCTGCATGGTCAAAAGTTAAAGAAAAGTTTATTTCAATGATTGTTGATCAAATGCCAAGTGTTGTGCTTCATTCTCTCACTGGAGATCCATTGGGATGGGATAAAGCTGAATCAATTCTTGCTGAATTCTATGAACCAGAAACTCAGCATATTGAAATTATTATTGATGCAATTAAATTGCTAGGTAATGAAACAACTTGTTATACGCTTGATTTATTAGGTATCATTCCTCAAGTAGAAGAAGAAGAAGACGAGATCGCAGAAGATCTCGGTGCGTTAACTTAATTGCTGGGCATCCAATGAGGTGTAAGTCCCAGCATGCCTGTGTAGTCCAATTGGCAGAGACAGTGGACTTAAAATCCATCCAGTGTGAGTTCGAGTCTCACCACAGGTACTTGGCAAGGGCGTCCCATCACGGTGATCAAGCCGCGATAGGAGTCACTTGCCAATCGAAGGAAGCTACAAAAACTTCGATTCCCTCGGGGTTGACGTAGCTCTTCTTCACCCCTTGTAAACTCTAACTTAGTTCAACTATGTTCGCTGCACTAAAAACACTCATCCCAAATTTTCACGCGTATTCAGATGATGATTCGCGTTATAACTTGGGTGCTACCTGGACATCAATGGATGGCCTGCAAGACTATCACAACGTTGAATTCAGGTATGTTCGCAACTCAGAAGCATTAGCTCTTCAAGGAGAACCACAACCAGATGGTAGCTTTCGTTACACAGAACCTAACGGTAGAATCCACACCATGAGTCCTGATCGCGTGTCTAAATTCATGGAGCAAACTTCTAAACAAGCAACAATCATGTGTGACATGCTTGAAAAGTTAAAGGACTATGAAAATAGTCAGGCTGCTGTAGACACAACAGTATTACCTGCGTAATACTCGGGTCGGCCAACGGGCTGCGACGAGAATCTCTGACCTCAGCTTCGAAAGTTTGCTGGGGTCTTTTATTCTCAAAATGTTCCGTACGCTACATTTCATCCTTTCATAAAAACATGAAAATCAAACCAGCTCAATACAATCCTGGTGATCGCGTAACTGAACGACCAATTTCAAGACCTAGTTTGGGCAGGCCAAATCAACTCAAAGCCATTCAAGGTGGACGCACTGGCACTGTATTAGAACTAACAACCAAACTCAACAAACGCAAAACTAAAGAGAAGTTTCTGGTGATCCAATGGGATCATTTGCAACAACCATCAGAGCATGCACAGATGAGAATCTGTCACCTTGCTGATCACAAGGAACTACAAGAGAGGGCATGTCATGTCATTGGTTGAGCACGTCTGGAGCACAGAAGATGCTGAGAAGTTAGTCGTACGTATGGCTCGTGTCTCATCACCTAAGAATGAGAACAACTTCGAGACATCTCCTCGGCTGCTTCAGTATCTAATTGATCACAAGCACTGGTCACCTTTCGAGATGGCATCAATGTGCTTGGAGATCCAGACCACTAGAGCAATCTCACCTCAGATCCTGAGGCACAGATCATTTTCCTTCCAAGAATTCTCTCAACGCTATGCGAATACCGGCGACATGGGACGACCTATCGTTCCTAACCTTCGTTCGCAGGATAAAACCAATCGGCAAAACTCAATTGACGATCTACAAGAACGCCTGGGTAAGGGCAAGATTGGCGACTACTACAGACGCATCTCCATTCTCTTTGAGGATGCAGAACATCTTTACCAAGAGATGATCTGTGATGGCGTGGCAAAAGAATGTGCCAGGTCCATACTTCCTTTGGCTTGTCCAACCAGGATGTACATGACCGGCACACTGCGTAGCTGGATTCATTACATCGATCTGCGTTCTGCAAACGGTACGCAGAAAGAACACCAGGACATTGCCCTAGCTTGCAAGGAAATTTTCTCAGAAAGATTTCCGATTCTTGCTAAGGCAGCCTGGCCAGAGCCCGCTACTTTGACTGCGTAAACACTATTACGCGGGTCAGTTCCAGTCGTCAGCTGGGTTATCAAGCTGTGCAGATGCGTGAGTCGGCAGTGTACTGATACTAAAGAGCCGGGGTTCTCACCACCTCGGCTTTTTAATGTCAGAAAATACCAGGGATTAATTGACCAGTGGTTGCATACGCACCAATAGCAGCAATGACTCCCAACATGGCAAGCCTTCCGTTTAACTTCTCTGCTTTCTCGTTATGTGTTTCGGTTACGTCAGACATGATGATAAGAGGAGGTTCTTTTGCCCAGATGTTTTGCTGGCCGCGTTCGTTAGTAACAACAGTCATTGAACATCTTCACAATTTATTTACCTTCTTATCATAACTTAATAAAATATACGGATGGGGGTAGCTCATATGTCTATCCCCCTATAGCTGTCCATGCTCAGCTGTAAAGCTTTAACAAAAACTCAAACAATCAATTCGATGCCTGCGTTTTCATTAGCGTCTCTACGTTGTTCGGTGTTCTCTCGAACAAGCTTACGTCTTTCAGAACTTAAATAACGAAGCAATGCTCCATCAATGTGGGGCGTCGTTTCGTATTTAACTCCACGATACGTGAGTTTAGTCATGCTCTTTCTCCAAGAAAGCAGACCCCCGTTCCCTGGTCTGAATGCATGCGCTTCCTTGTGGAAGTGAACGTATCTCTATCTTAAATTATGGGCATCTTTAGTGTGTAAGTCCCATGAAACTCAACTTACTTCAATTTTATGAATCTCTTTAAATTTTCAACTGGCAATGCCAAGCTTGGCAAACGTTTAATCTTCTCACTACCAGCAGGTCATTCCTGTCCTGGTGCTGGTCTCTGTCGCACTTATGCCAGTCGAGTGGATGGCACAATTATCGATCATCCCATTGGTGACAGCGATGCCTTGGAGTTCAGATGTTTTGCAGCCATGGCAGAAACTAGACCTAACGTGCGTAATGCTCGTTGGCACAACTGGGATGTTATGCAAGCTGCACTTAAACAAGATGGTGACCCAGCACACAATGTCCATTCAGTTCTGATGGCATCACTTGATGCTCAACCTGTACTAGATCTGGTACGTGTTCATGAGTCAGGTGATTACAAGACTCTTGATTACATGAAAGGTTGGATGCTCACTGCAACAGCTAGACCACATCAGAAATTTTATAGCTACACCAAATCATTACCTGTTTGGCTTGCGTTGCATGATCAGATGCCTAATAATTTCTATCTAACTGCATCATTTGGTGGATTGTATGACAGTATGATCACCCAGTATCCAGAAGTATTCAAAAGATATGCGAGAGTCGTTTACTCACAGCAAGAAGCAGATAGCCTTGGCCTTAGTGTCGATCATGACGACAGCCACTGCTTTAAAGATCAACCATTTGCGCTCATTGTCCATGGCTCGCAAAGAGCGGGTAGCGCAGCAAGCAAAGCAATCGCAACCAGGAGAAAGCTAGGTGGTTTTGTCGGATACAACAAAGCAAAAGCCGTGCATTAGTACCTTCATCTGTATTGATTGTTGTGTGTGCGTAGCTCAAGTGTTTCATTACCAGAAAGCCAAACCTCTTGCAATGACTCCTTTGTGTGTGCCTTGCCACAAACTTAGAAATGGAAGTTGACATCATTAACTGACCCGTTACATTGCGGTGTCTTCAATTCAATCGCATGAGTTACGTACTTGCCTGCTGGGTGAAAGGGAAACCTTATGGTATTACTTGCGCCAAAGATCATTTTGAACTTGTAGAGTTGAATCAAAAAGCTCGTAATAAACGAATTTTCAGTCATCCCTACAGATCAGGGGCGCAAAAAATACTTAATTGGATTGAACAAAATGACAAAAAACTCAGCCGTAAAGAACTCAGTATTCAAGATGAAGCCAGGTTCTACTGAACTTTGGTGTGTTTTTGACATAGAGACTAATGGTCTTTATGACTCTGTGACTGAATTCTTTTGCTGTGTTATTCATGAACTCAATTCAAAACAAACTTTCTCTTACGGGCCTGACGATGCTGATGCTGCTCTTGCTCATTTGGCTCGTGCCGATGTACTCATTGGCCACAATGTACTCTTCTATGACATACCTGTTCTAGAAAAGCTTTTTGGTTTTAAGTACAACGGGAGAATCATTGATACTCTCGTGTGCACCAGGCTCATTTGGCCCAAAGAAATCTTGCTCGATTTAGACAATGACAAGTTCGATTCCGTCCCGCCGCGCCTTCGAGGATCCGCTTCTCTTAAGTCATGGGGGTATCGACTATCAAATAAAAAGATCGACTTCAGAGATTTTGATCACTACTCACCCGACATGCTTATTTACTGTAAGCAGGATGTCAGTGTCACCACTCAACTCTTCAACTACATTTCAATGCAACACTATCCTCAATCCGCTCTTAACTTGGAGCACGAATTTGCGTTATGCATTAATCGACAGATTAGAGCTGGCATTCCATTTGATACTGATCAATGTCTTGCTTTGGTGGAGTTACTTAGAGCAAAAAAGCAAGAGCTAGAATTAAAACTTACTGAAGCATTCCCTCCTTTTGTCCGTCATGAAACTTTTATTCCTAAGGTAAGTAACGCTAAAAGGGGTTATGTCAAAGGAAAACCTTTCATCAAAACAATTACTGAGGATTTCAATCCTGGAAGCCGTCAGCAAATCGTTGAGCGACTTAAATCCAAATACGGATGGGAACCAAAGGCAAGAACTGAAAAAGGAAATCCAATCCTTAATGATGAAATTCTAGAGAAACTTCCTTACCCAGAAGCTCAGCTACTTGCTGAGTACATGCTTGTCAAAAAACGTTTAGGTCAAATCGCAGATGGAAACAATGCATGGCTCAAACTTGTTAATAATGATAGCGGTCGTATGCATGGTGACGTTGTTACTAACGGCTGTATTACGGGCCGCTGCTCGCACCGATATCCCAACACCGCCCAAATTCCCGCAGGATATTCCCCCTATGGACCCGAATGCAGATCCTTATTCCACGCGCCACAAGGATGGGATCTAATTGGTATAGACGCTAAAGCACTCGAACTCAGATGCTTGGCTGGCTATTTAGCATTATGGGATGAAGGTGAGTACGCCAAGATTGTTATAGATCCTGAATCAGATATCCATGTTTACAACCAAGAAAGATTTGGTGTGTCAACTAGGGACATTAGCAAACGTTTGCTTTATGCAGTTCTTTATGGAGCTGGTTACTTAAAAGCAGGTAGTATTGTTAACCCTGACGAAAAAAATCCAGAAATTTTAAAAGGATTGGGTGCTACTGCAATCAAATCATTTATGAATGGAGTGCCAGCTTTACAACAACTCAAAAATCAAATTGAAACAATTATTGGCAGTCGCGGTTATTTACTTGGATTAGACAGACGCATTCTTTATTGCCGCTCTGCGTTCAAAGGTTTAAATGTATTGTTGCAATCAGCTGGTGCTTTGTTAATGAAGCAAGTAGTAATTTTTACACACAGAAATATTACTGAAAATTTAGGGCTTGAGCACGGTAAAGACTGGGAACAAGCTTTAATGATTCATGATGAAATACAAATTATGTGTAAACCAGATCACACAAAAGCAATTCAAGAACAAGCTATGCTTGCGTTCCCACAAGCTCAAGAATTCTTTGGGTTTCGTTGCTTAATAGAAGGCGACTCCCGCGTTGGAACTAACTGGTCTCAAACTCACTAATCATGCAAGTATCTCAAATTTTTCTCTCTGATAATCCAGAGAGTCAACTTCCTGTCTCTTTACAAGAAACAACAGCCACCGTAAAAAAAGCATTTCCTGAATGTAAGTACAAACTTTACGGGGAAGAAGAGCTACGGCAGTTGCTCAAAGATCACTTTGAAGGTGATGTCATTAATGCTTTTGACAAAGTTAAAGCCTACGCATTCAAAGCAGATTTAGCGCGGTATTGTTTGCTTTACCTTTATGGCGGTTGGTATCTTGATGTCACACTTCGTATTCATAACGGTATTCAGTTCGGCAAAGAAATCAAAGTTTTTGGTTTTAGAGACATGAGTCATTACATTGGTAACACCACTGCTGTTGATAACACTGCAATTTATGTCAACCAAGCTAAGCACTCAGTGTTCGTTGATGCTCTTGACACTTGTGTTAATAATATTCTCGATGATTATTACGGTTGGAATCCTCTTGCAATTACAGGACCTGTGGTTTGGGGAGACACAATTGCAGACAACTTTGTACCAGGTAGCTTTGGCTTTGGCGATGTTGTTGAGTTAACACCTGGTAGACAAAATCCAAACAAAGCTTTAGTTCTTCCTAGTGGTGACATTTTTGCTTTTAAAAAAAGAAGTGGGGGAGGTGACTTGAGTTCACTTGGTATTGCAGGCACCAATAATTACAATGAGTTGTGGCAATTCCGCAGGCTTTATAAATGATTAATCGTCCTAAGCATGACGTTAAACTGCTATTCACTTACCTTCTGAATCAAATGAATTTCGTTTCAATCTGTGCACAAACCACTGAGGCACCTCGTGTTAAATACACGAGTGACACGCAGACTGTAACTCAATGCAAGCTGCTTGTACCTCCTGTAGGTAATAAAGCTCCTACAGCAATTGAGCTAAACATTTATGGCCAAGCCCAAGAGGGCTTCCGTGCCATGGTGACAGAAGCTAATCAATTGTTGTATATCCATGGAGCCAAGCTGCGTCATGATCTTGAAGCCCGTGAGCACACGCTTCACGGCGGAATTGTCACAGTTGTGACATCTGACTTTCCGATCTTGAACACTGTAATCCTCAGTGGTCGCACAATTAAGGATATGGATCCGAATAACGAGAAGCAATTCAAAACCACTGAGGCTGGTTTCATGATTGCTAATCAAACCTTGTCAGTGAATACCGGCAAAAACAAAGCTGATTTGTTCAACTTTTATGCCATCAACAAGCAAGAAGACAGACTGCGTAATGCAGAACTGATCTGCAATTTCACTGGTAAAGGAAAG
>Ga0181369_1000403_pt1 | contig 12221 bp, 13 predicted proteins | sample LowvirmetaG_8_FD_130088 | JGI IMG/M metagenome (GOLD analysis project Ga0181369, IMG submission 130088) | Marine viral communities from the Subarctic Pacific Ocean - Lowphox_04 viral metaG | ecosystem: Environmental > Aquatic > Marine > Oceanic | place: Subarctic Pacific Ocean | collected... | reverse complement strand
CTTAAGCGTAATTATAGAAATTTATATGAAATAGAGTAAAAAGGTTACGGGTTTGATATTTATATTAAAGAGGTATAGATATCATGGTAGTTTATAAGACGTCAAATTTAATTAACGGTTTATTTTATATCGGTCAAGATTCTAATAATAATCCTAACTATTTAGGATCTGGATTAGCATTGAATCGAGCTATTAAGAAGTATGGTAAAAAGAATTTCCGTAAAGAAATTTTAGAACACTGCAATACGAAAGAAGAACTTAATAACCGTGAAATTTATTGGATTGAAACCCTAAATGCAATTGCAGAAGGATATAACATCGCCGAAGGTGGTTCTGGAGGAGTTACATATAAAAAAGGTGACGAGACTTATTATCGCATTAGGCATAAATTAAAAAATAGAACATTGTCATTTCCTAAAGGATCAAAACGACCAGACCAAACCGGTGATAGTAATCCGGCTAAACGACCAGAGGTACGAGAGAAGATAAGTGCCGCTAAGACAGGAATAGCTAGGCCTGATCTAATAGGTGACAATAATCCAGCTAAGCGAACCGAAATAAGGAATAAGATCAGTAAGGCGGTTAGTGAATCATGGAAGAATAGGCCTATTATAAAATGTCCATACTGTGGAAAAGAAGGTGTTAATGCTGCTAATATGAAGCGTTGGCATTTTGATAATTGCAAAAAAAATATTATATTAGAATAAATGTATCAGAATATATACTATCAACGTAAGACGAATACTGTTCATCTATGGGATGATATTGAAGGTCATAAGAAGATAAAATATAAGCCATATGCTTATAAAAAATCTTCATATGGTCCTTTTGTGGCATTAGATGGTAATCAGTTAGAACAAGTATTTAATCCTACTCGTGATGACCATGGATTATATGAATCAGATGTTAGACCTGAGGTTCGTGTTCTAATTGATCGATATACTGATTCAGATGAGTCCAGTATTAATCATCGTATATTAACTTTTGATATTGAGGTTGATATTGAAGGTGGTTATCCTGATATTGAAACTGCGAATAAAGAAATTACATCTATAGCGTATTATGATCATCAAGTAGATATGCGATATGTGTTTATTTTAGATAAGCGTCGGTTAGTAGAATCTAAAGAAGCAAATGACTGTGAGATCTTATCTTGTCAAACCGAGGAAGAGTTATTACAGAAATTCTTATTTAAATATCATCAGACCAATCCTACTATCTTAACCGGCTGGAATATCGATGGATTTGATATTCCTTATTTATATAGGCGAATGACTTCGGTATTAGGTAAATCGATGGCCAATGCATTGTCACCTATCAAAGAAGTTAAATATAATGAGCGTAGTGATTCATATACTATAGCAGGTGTATCTGCATTAGACTATATGGCATTGTATAAGAACTTTACATATTCAGAAGAATCTAGTTACGCATTAGATGCAATATCCCGGAAAGAATTAGGTAAAGGTAAGATTGAGTATGATGGAGATTTGAATACTCTCTTTACTACAGATATTCAAAAGTATATTGATTATAACTTGACAGATGTTGATTTGGTAGTTGAGTTAGATCAGAAGATGCAGCTTATTGAATTAGCAATGAGTATATGTCATAAAGGCCATGTACCATATGAAGATGTATTTTATTCTACTAGATATCTAGACGGAGCATCATTAACATATCTTAAGCGAAATAATATAGTCGCGCCATCCAGAAAGCGAAGAGTTAAGATACAAACGGCCGGTGATTATATAGCTCGTAGCAAAGAAATACGTGTTAATGAGATTCCAAAAGATACACCACCTTCCGGTCAATTGAAAATACATACATCGAAGAGTGGTAGTGAAAAAACTGAATATGTTGATATTGATTTCAAGCGTAATGTCTTTATTCTATCAAAAGGTCTTAATAAGCCATTACCTGGTGGATTGGATGTTGCTATTGATTTATTAGGTGCATATGTAAAAACTCCAGATCCAGGATTATATAAATGGGTATATGACTTAGATTTAACATCGCTATATCCATCTATCATTATGACTTGCAATATCTCACCTGAAACTAAAATAGGTAAGATTGTTGGGTTCGATGGCCATAAGTTTATCCGTGGCGAAGAAATGCATTTAACATTAATGCCAGGCAATGAAGGATATACTACTGAATCTCTTAAGGAATGGTTAACTACTAACAAATATAGTATCGCAGCTAATGGTGTGGTATATAAAACAGATTCACCTGGCCTGATACCAGTTATCTTAGATAAGTGGTTCAATGAACGTGTAGAATATAAAAATTTAAGAAAGAAGAGCGAAAAGGAAGGTGATGATGCTAAAGCAGTATATTATGATAGGCTGCAGCTGGTTACTAAAATTATGCTTAACTCTTTTTATGGAGCATTAGGAAATGCTGGATTTAGATTTTATGATCCTGATAATACAGTTGCCGTTACAAGCACCGGTCAGCAATTGATTAAGTTTACGGCTGATATTGGTAATAAATTTTATTCGAGAGAGCTTGGAGTAGAAAAAGATTTCAATATCTATATCGATACTGATAGTGTATTCTTTTCATCTTTACCAATTATTGAAAAGCGTTATCCTAAATATGATATCAATGATGAAAAGTGGATGGCTGAAAAGACTATAGAAGTTGCATCTGAGGTCCAGCAGTTTATCAATGAAATGTACAATATCTATGCTCAGCGATTTCATAATGTAACAGATCATAGATTTGATATTAAGCAAGAGTTTGTTGCAAAGGCTGGATTGTGGATTGCCAAGAAGCGTTATGCTCAATGGTTGATTAATCAGGAAGGCCATACAATATCTAGATTAGATGTAAAAGGATTAGATGTTGTTAGATCTTCTTTCCCGCCTGCCTTTCGAAAGTTCATGGCAGAAATATTAGAAGATATACTTAAACTATCGGCTAAAGAATTAGTAGATGCAAAAATTCTAGATTTCAAAGAACATATTAAGTCTCTTCCATTATTACAAGTAATGTCGCCAATTGGTGTTAAAGAATTAAAAAAATGGAAGACTGGTCAATTATTTGGTAAGCGCAAGTCACGTACTCCTGTACATGTAAAGGCCGCGTTGAATTATAATGATTTCTTAACTCATTACAGTATTACATCAACAGCTCCAATATTGGATGCACAAAAGATTAAGTGGACTTATTTAAAATCTAATTCTTTTGGCATAGAACAATTGGCGATAAAAGGATTTGAAGATCCCGAGGAGGTAGTTAAGATAGTTGAGGATTATATTGACTATGATAAAATTTTTAATAGAGCATTTGAAAACAAGTTAAATGATTTTTATGCAGCTTGTAATTGGGGTACTATTCCTAATAATGCAGCATTAAATCAATTCTTTTCTTTTGGATAATTCAAATTAATTTCATATATTATTTACAAATCAAACAATTAAAAGATGAAAGGTAAATCTCATTGGTATGGCCGTGAATGCGAAGGCCGGTTTGCAGATATCGATACGGTATTTGTAAGAAAGCATATTCCAGAAAATTATAAAGAGTATCCACATATCTATTTTACTATTGAATATGTGAGAAACTGCAATCAACCATATCTTCCGCCAAATCCAAATGATGCATGGGATGATATATTAGGAATACTAGAAACCAATCAAGTAGTAACTATCGAAGCCGATAGAAATACTATTAAAAATATTCCATTAGGTGTATTTAATCGAGTACATATAATCTATAGAATAGAGGATAGGTATCCAATTGATCTTCTTAAGAGTACAGATACTATTTCAATTGATACCGGTAAGTATGCTTCTATTCAATCTATGAAAGGCTGCATGCAGCGAATTACGCCTGATGATTACAAGTATGATAGGAATGAGCAATAATATGACAAAAAAGAAAAAAGTATGGTATTTAGGTCTGGAACCTCTTAAAGCAAGATATACAGGTCAATTAACAGAAGATTGGATGCCAGCCGCATTTAATCAATTCAAAGATAATGCCGATTTTATATCGGTGCCAGGTGATTATGATCCTGACCAGGAAATTAAAGTTGGTGCCGTATTAGATGCAGTAGGCCGTGGAGTATTTGCAATGAGCCAAGTAACGCGATTACTTGAAGCTATTCGATCTGATGATTTCCAAGATGGAGACGTTGTATATATTCAAGATATGTGGCATCCTGGAGTTGAAGCATTGTTTTATGCTTGGGACTTGTATGGATATAAAAATGTAAAGGTTTATACAAGATGCTGGGCTCAATCGGTTGATGAATATGATTTCACGTTTCCGATGAGAGAATGGATGCGATATTACGAGTTAGGATTTGACAAATATCTAGCTGGCATATTTGTAGCAAGTACAATTCATAGAGACCAATTGAGAGAAGCAGGATTCACTTCTCCTATTCATGTATTAGGATTACCTGTACATTCAGAATCGGTTCGTAAGACCGCCGGTAATATTCAAAAGACCTTTAAGGATAATGTAGTAGTTTATACTTCAAGATTTGATAAAGAAAAGAATCCATTCTTTATGATGGAAGTGGCGAAGCAATTCTTAGATGCAAATCCGAAATGGGAATGGCATATAACTACCTCAGGTAAAGAAATTAGAAGTATGATGCCTGGTACCGTGGAAGCGTTGCGAGAGTTAGCTAAAGCGGAGCCAAGGTTTAGAATCTGCGAAGGAATTACTAAGCAGGAATATTATGATAAACTTAGGACTTCAGAAATACAATTCAATACTGCATTACAAGATTATGTAGCATTTACAGCAGTTGAAGGTGATGTATTTGATGCTGATTTAGTATATCCTGATTTTAGATCTTTTAAAGAAACGGTTGAGGCTAGTAGAAGATATACTCCATTTAAAGTTGATAGTGCTTTAAAAGTATTGAATAATGCTATTAAAACAAAGAGACCGGAGCATGGTATTGCAGAAGCATGTGATATTGGTATATTGGCCGAGGCGATGATCGTTTCAAACGGAATTGATTATGAATTAAATGTTTGGCATGAAAAAGAATTATGCAAGCATCTACTAACAAGAAAAGGAATAAATGTATGAGTAAAGAATTAATATACTACCCCTCATTATCAGCAGGTGGTAGTGCAGATGCTCTGAAAAAGAATAAAGAGGTTAAGCCAGGCTTAACTGCTAGATTCTACGACAAGTCATTTCCAGAGCGATGGAGACATCCATACTTCCTAATTACTGCTGGTCACCATTATAAAGATATGGAAGCTAGGCAGAAGTATGGTTGTGGTGATGATGTCCAGGTTATAGGTGATTCCGGCGGATTCCAATTGGTTACAGGGGCTATTAAATGGTCGCCAGAGATCAAAGAGAAGATATTCCATTGGCTGGAGGCCAATTCGGATATTGCCGTTAACCTGGATATACCGCCACGTATTAAGTATGAAGGTAAGTTTAGAGAATGTTTAGATATCTCATATGAGAACTTTAAATATTTCGCAGAGAATCAATCAGGTAAAACTCAATTCTTAAATGTAATACAAGGTAATAGTATTGCAGAATATGAAACTTGGTATAACCGAGTCAGAGACTTTGATTTCAACGGTTGGTGTATTGGTGGTGCTCAGAAAAGAGTATCAATGTTTATGAGTGGATTAGCTCCATTACTTAAGCATAGAGAATTTGAAAAGAAGCAAAACAAGTTCGTACACGTATTAGGAATTTCTAAAATATCTGATTTCTTCTTGTTAGCATACTTCCAAAAGATGATGAATAAACATTATGGAGGTAGAATTCAAATTTCAACAGATTCATCTTCCCCAGGCTTATATCCAGTGTATGGAACTTCACTTCATTCGGCTCAATTGAGTAAAATGACCTTTACCGATTTATACTTTCCAAAAGGAGAAAATCTTCCATATATACCAGGTACAGCCGTACCTAATCCATTAGGTCATCCGGTATATGAAGGATTTACTTTTGATGAAGTTGCTAAATATGATGCAAATGTATACAATAAAATGACAATGAATAATTTGTTTGTATATACTGAAACAGTTAAGCAGGTTAAAGAATTAGTAAATTCGCATGACGAGTTACTAGAAAAGGTATTACCGCGTGATTTTTATCTAGTGCTAAAGAGCATGGAAGAAATGTTCGAATCAGATGATCCATATATGGTATATGAAAAGCATGTAGGATTGTATAACAAATATGGTGGCCAAACATTAACAATGGCAAATAATGAAACTTTCAGTAAGTTTTTTGATATTTAGTAAAATTTTTATATATTATAGTTATGGAAAAGAAAAAGTTAATTTCGTTTATTGATAAGTATTATTTGGCTGGCAATGCTAATAGTACTAAACTAGTTGTAGAAGATAAAACAATGTCTTGCGACTTTATTACAGATGACCAGAATGTTGTAGGTACTGTGTCTGCAGAAGATTTTGATCTACCGAATGGTGAGTTAGGAGTTTATGCAACATCTCAACTTGTAAAGATACTATCTGCATTAGAAAATGATATCAATGTTGATATCAAAAAAGCAGAAGAAACTGCGTATAGCCTGCAGGTATCGGATAGTAATTCAGATGCTACCTTTATGCTAGCAGATTTAGCTGTTATTAGGCAAGTACCTAAAATGAAGCAGTTGCCTGATTTTACTGTTAAGATTAAACTTGATAAAGGTTTTTCTGATAGATTTATCAAAGCTAAGAATGCATTACCAGAATCAACTAATTTTGCTGTTAATGCGTCTAATAACGCTGCTGAGCTTATTATCAATTATTCTAGCATGAAAACAAGTAGAATTACGTTTAATGTTGATGCTACAGTTGATGCTGATGTAGCTAATGTTTGTTTCAATGCAAATCTATTCAAAGAAATCTTAACAGCTAATAAAGATGCAACTGAAGGTAGTTTAGAAGTATCATCGGCAGGATTAGCAAGAGTAACTTTTAAAGGTGATGGATTTGCAAGTACATATTATCTAGTCCAGCTACAACCATCATGAAAGTAGCAATTAAAAAATTACATCCTAAAGCAGTTATACCTAAATATGCTACGGATGGTGATGCTGGACTAGATTTCACTGCAGTAGCCATGGAGTTTAATACGACTCATGATTACATTGAATACTTTACTGGAATCGCAATAGAGGTGCCAGAAGGTCATGTAGGATTAATGTTTCCAAGAAGTTCTGTGAGCAAGACTGACTTGGCATTAACAAATTGTGTAGGAGTTATCGACTCCGGCTATCGCGGTGAAATTAAATTTAGATATCGATTTCCAAAGGATATGAATTATCCAATGATACGTAAATATCAGGAAGGAGAAAGAATAGGACAATTAATCATTATGCCTTATCCGCAAATTGAACTCGAAGAAGTATCAGAGTTATCTGATTCAGAAAGAGGCGATGGAGGATTTGGTTCATCAGGTAACTAATAACAAATGTTTGGAAATGTAGAAAATAGCCTCTGGACGGAGGCCTATAGACCGAGTACATTAGATGGATATGTTGGTAATGAACATATCGTAGGTAAAGTAAAGGTTTATATTGAATCTGGAGATGTGCCACATCTATTATTATATGGCCAGGCTGGTACTGGTAAAACTACGCTAGCTAAAATTATTGCTAACAATGTTGATGCTGATGTAATGTATATCAATGCATCTGATGAGAATAACGTAGAAACGGTAAGAGAGAAGATAAAGAATTTTGCTAGTACCATTGGATTCCGTAGATGGAAGATCTGTATACTTGATGAGGCAGATTACTTAACGGCCAATGCTCAAGCTGCTCTTCGTAACCTAATGGAGACATTTTCAAAGACTACAAGATTTATATTGACTTGTAATTATGTTGAAAAGATTATCGATCCAATCCAATCTCGCTGCCAGGTATTTGGAATAGAGCCACCATCCAAAGCAGATGTAGCTAAGCGAATGGTATCTATCTTGCAAGAGAGAGAAGTTACATTTGATAACAAGGATATTGTTACTGTTGTTAATAATGGTTATCCGGATATACGTAGAATACTTAATACGTGTCAAAGCCATACGGTAGATAACGTGCTTAAATTAGATGACCATAGTATTGTTCAAGCAAATTATATGACTAAGCTGCTTGGTATAATGAATAATGAATCTGATAAGAAAGAATGCTTTAAGCAGATACGTCAATTGATTAATGATAGTAAAGTAAGAGACTTTACAGCATTATATCGCTTTCTTTTTGATGAGATAGATAATTATGCTAAAGGCCATGTAGCAAGTTGTATATTGATACTTGCAGAAGCTCAATATCAGGATTCATTTGCAGTTGATAAAGAACTGCATGTTATGGCAATGATGGTAAGATTGTTAACAGAAATAAAGTAATAAGTTATGGGAAAAGAAATTGATTTAAATAAAGGAAGGCAAGAGCCTGGCCTAAAGATTAATGCAAATGATCTTAAAGATATTTGCTGTGAAGAATGCGGAGGAAAGATCTTTCGATCGGTGCAAATGTTTAAACGTCTATCGGCAATAATTTCACCTACCGGCAAAGAACAGATTGTTCCAATTCCACTATTTCGTTGTGACGATTGTGGACATATTAATGCAGAATTTTTACCTGCATCGGAATAATAAATAATAAAAAAAATAAGTTATGGCAAAAAAATTACTTTTCGGAGAAGACTCACGCGGCGGATTAATGGCCGGTGTTGAGCAGTTAGCAAGCGCAGTAAAATCAACATTAGGTCCTAAGGGAAGAACTGTTGTATTACAAAAATCATTTGGTGCGCCGATAATTACCAAAGATGGCGTATCAGTTGCAAAAGAAATTGAATTAGAAGACCCGGTAGAAAACGCTGGAGCTCAAATGGTAAAGGAAGCCGCTCAAAAAACAAATGATTTGGCAGGTGATGGTACAACGACTGCTACGGTATTAGCACATGCAATTCTTAAAGAAGGATTTAAAAAAATTGCTAATGGCGCTAACCCAATTGAATTAAAGCGTGGTATTGATATCACAATTAAAGATGTAGTTGAATATCTTAAAGACGAATCAAGGCCTGTCAGTGGTAATGATGAAATAGCTCAAGTCGGTACAATTTCAGCTAACAGCGATTCATCTATAGGCATTATTATTGCAAATGCAATGGAGAAAGTTGGTCAGGACGGAGTAATAACAATTGAAGAAAGTAAGACATCTGATACTACGTTAGATGTTGTTGAGGGAATGCAATTCGATAGAGGATATATATCACCATATTTTGTTACGGAAACTAGTAAGATGGAAGCAATACTTACTAATATGCATATATTAATTGTTGATAAGAAAATATCTAGTATGAAAGAATTGCTGCCAATTCTCGAGCAGTCATTACAGGCCGGTAAGGAGATGCTAATCATTGCTGAAGATATCGAAGGAGAGGCTTTATCAACACTAGTAGTAAATAAAATAAGAGGAAGTTTAAACGTCTGTGCCGTCAAGGCTCCTGGGTTTGGTGAGCGTCGCAGAGATATATTACAGGATCTAGCAGTAATTACTGGAGCAACTGTTATATCAGAATCACAAGGATATGAATTGGAATCTACGACTTTGGAAATGTTAGGCTCAGCCGAAAAGGTTATAATAAGTAAAGATACTACAACCATAGTACATGGCCATGGAGATACCAAATTAGTAATGGACCGAATCGATTCAATAAAAACCCAGATTGAAAATAGTACATCTGACTATGAAACTGAGAAAATGCAAGAACGGCTTGGTAAATTGGCAGGAGGCGTTGCTGTTATTAACATTGGCGCGGGGTCAGAAGTGGAAATGAAAGAAAAGAAAGATCGAGTTAATGATGCATTGAATGCTACAAGGGCAGCAGTGGAAGAAGGTATTATAGCCGGAGGTGGTACTGTATTAAGAGGGTATGATAAAAATGCTAATCTGACTTACGAAAACGAAGATCAGATATTAGGAAGAGATATTGTTCTTAAAGCATGTAAAGCTCCATTTGATGCGATATTAGCTAACGCAGGACTCAACGCAGACGTAGTATGGAACCAGATTGTAACTCATAACGCAAATGGCAGTGCCGCAGGATATGACGTCAGAACAGAGACGGTATTAGAAGATATGGTTGATGCAGGTATCGTAGACCCAGTTAAGGTAACGAGGATTGCATTAGAGAAAGCTTCATCGGTAGCCGGTACTATGCTAACTACGGAATGTGTTATGGTCAATATCAAAGAAGATGCTTCGACAACATCTCAACCACAAATGCCAATGATGTAATATGAAAAAACCAGCAACTATATTTGATCATCTTGCCAATTTAACTCATAAGAAAGTCTCTTGGGATAAATTAAACGAAGCGGACCGGAAATCGTTTAGTCCATACATTATTAATCGATGGCTATCAATGAATCCTGATTATATTGAGTTGGTTGATATGTTACAGCAATATACTATTGGCTTGTTAGATAAGAAGCAGGTATATCAATTGTATTATGAACTGCTACCTAAGGTAAAGACTTTTTCTAAGTATATTAAAGGTAAGAAAGGTAATAAGTATCAACCGGAGCTGGTGAAGTTCATATGCGACCGCTTTTGGGTGAATAAACAAGAAGCATCTGATTATTTAGAATTGCTACCAAAGGAAGAATTGGTATCTGAATTAAAACGGTATGGTAACGACGATGCTAATATTAAGAGATTATTGAAAAAACCAAAATGACAAAGAATAGAGATGTAAAGCCAATATCAATTCAGCGACAACAAATGCGAGAATTTTATCCTGATGATGAAATCCCTACAATGAGTCCCGTTAATAGTGCTCAATCTATAATGAAAATAGAATACCCAACCATATATAATGGTTATAAGCAAATTATGGATGAACAATTTGAATTATTTTGTAAGAAGCATCTAGATTACGGTATGGGTAATATATCTCAAGGAAATAGTCTTGAAACTGAAAGTGAACGAAAGTTTGCTATATCAGGATTATTCTTTAGATTAAATGATAAAGTAAATCGCTGGAAGAATCTATTAGTAAATAAGCGTGAAGCAAATAATGAAGCTTTAACTGATACCTATCAAGATATTACAAATTACGGTATTATTGCTCAATTGGTAGAGCGTGGATTATGGAAAAAATAATTTGTAGCTTACAATAATTTTTCTTATATTAAAGTATGAAAGAATCTAATTATATTAGTCCTCTTATTAAATTCTCTCTGAGAGAGCCAAAGAAAGAGGACCGGAAGATATCGTATTCTCAATATGCAATGTATGCTAAATGTCCTAAACAATGGGAATTAGGATATGCAAAAGGATTAAGAACATTCCAGCAGAGCATTCATACATTGTTTGGAACAGCCTTCCATGAAACATTCCAGACATATCTTACAGTTATGTATACGGATTCTATTAAGGCTGCTGATGCATTACCATTGCATACTATGTTATCTGATAACATGAAAGCTGAATATAAGAAGTCATTGGATAATGGTGTAGAACATTTTACAACTAAAGGCCAGATGGGTGAATTTTATACCCATGGGATTGAAATATTAGATTGGGTAAAGCGTAAGCGGTCTGCATACTTCACTAATAAGAATTGGGAGTTGGTAGGAATTGAAGTTCCGATATGCCATCCGGTATCAGAAGAACATTCTCATATTATGATGATTGGCTTTCTAGATATAGTATTACGCAATACTGTTACGGATGAAATTGTTATAATAGATATCAAGACTAGTACAATGGGATGGAATAAATATCAAAAGGCTGATAAACTTAAAGCTCAGCAATTGGTATTATATAAAGAGTTCTATGCTAAGCAATTTGATGTTAATCCAGAAAAGATTCATATTGAATACTTTATAGTGAAGCGTCAATTGATTGAAGGAGCTATGTTTCCGCAGAAGAGAGTACAGCAATTCCGGCCTGCAAGTGGCAAGCCGACTCGTAATAAATTGAATAGAGATTTATTTCAATTCATTGAATCCTCTTTCAATAAAGATGGTTCATATAAATTAGATAAGGAATATCCGGCGGTTGGAGGTAAAGGCTTAAAGAATTGCAAGTATTGTGAATTTGCTAATAACGAAGATTTATGTTCAAAGGCTAAAAGAATTCGAGAATGAAAGTAGCGATAATCGGTGCGAGAGAATATAATAATACTCGCAAGATAAAAGATATACTAACATCTCTTAAGCGTAAAGTAGGCGATGAATTAATAATCATTAGTGGTGGAGCT
>Ga0181369_1000400_pt1 | contig 12235 bp, 6 predicted proteins | sample LowvirmetaG_8_FD_130088 | JGI IMG/M metagenome (GOLD analysis project Ga0181369, IMG submission 130088) | Marine viral communities from the Subarctic Pacific Ocean - Lowphox_04 viral metaG | ecosystem: Environmental > Aquatic > Marine > Oceanic | place: Subarctic Pacific Ocean | collected 2015-11-29 | reverse complement strand
GTAGCAGCTGCTCCAGTTCCTCCACCATCGTATATTCTGATGGATGGTGCTATAGTATATCCAGATCCAGGATTTACCAGATCAACATTTTGAACTGACTTGAGTGCAGAATTTGAATTTAGATTGCAGACATTAATTCCACCAATCATTCTAACTGTAGCAATTCCAGTTATTCCACCTACAGGTGCAGATCCTATACCAACTGTAGGTTTTGTTTTATATCCACCACCTCTATTCGTAATTCTAATAGATCTAATAGATCCAGTAATAATTCCTGTTACTGCTGTTGCTGTAGAGGATGTACCTACAAGAGTTAAAGTTTGTGTAGTTCCTTGGATAGTGTTTATTCCATCATCAGTAAATCCATCAGAATCTCCACCAATCAAATTATTGTCTATTTCATCAACACCTGTTGATATAACTTCATCTTCATAACGGAAGAGTTCGCAATAAAGTTCATAAACATAAAGGTTCTGTAATTGATAATATGGTTTTGCATACTCAATATCTTTTATTTCATAAACTCTATCATCAAGTGGGAACCAAATTAAATCTCCACTTTTTGGTCTAGTAGAAAGTTTAATATTAGACTGATCTTGAATTAGAGGTGTGATATACGTTTCAAATCTTTCTCTAGAAATAATCAATCTAACTTCGTCTTTTGATTCTATTCCAAACTTAGATAAAAGATTTCCTGCTCCAGAGTACTGATCATAATTATCTACATATGCTTCTAAAGGAAGTGCTAAATCAAATTTGGATTGAACAACCTCTCTAATTACAGTTTTTTCTGTTATAAATTTTCTAGGCATGTAGAAAATATCTACACCATAAGTTCTCAATTGCTCATTGATTAAATCCTGAACAAGGTTCTGTTCACCAGTTGTTCCTTGAGTAAAAAATGGATTTAACATAATATCAACCTATCATATCTAAAGGTGGAAGTTCATATGTATTTGACATCTGCTCCCTGATTACATCCAAGTCTTTCTGTGCATCATCATATATTTGTCTTCCATTTAATTCAATTCCTCCAGGCAATTTAACTCCTTGGAATTTTATTAAATTTTGTCCCCATTGTTTTTTGATTAATGCTGTCAAATATTTTTTCAAAAATGAGTCATTATAAACTCTGACAAAATCATTTGGATCTAAAAGTCTATAACAATCCAATATAATATAATCCCCTGGGGAAACAGCTCCCCAATCAATATCCAAATATAATCTATCTTGTCTTTGATTAAATCTAATCATCTTTTCAGTATTAAGAAGAAAATCAATATCTTCCAAATATCTCTTTGTCATTGCATATGACAGAATTTCCGTAGAATTTAAGTTATATACATCATTTAAAAATAATTGATATTTAACACTAAACATACTATTAGTAGTAGTTTGTGATCCATCGTACCTGAAAATTTTATTAACACCTATAACTGCTTGGGGTACTTGAATATAATTACTATTCTCTTCATATGAAAATGTTGAAGTAATTCCAACTGTTGAAGATGCAGTAGTTGTTACAATTCCAACATTACTATTTGTTTTAGTTCCCTGCCCTCTATCAATATCTGTCTGAGTTAATTTGTATTTTAAAAAAGTTTGAACTACACCATCAAAATGTCTTTCATGAAAATATTGTAGTGCATCATCAACAAGATCATCTACTTGCTCATCGGCAACATTAATTTCAAGGACTGGAGCCCCTAGTTGCCTTTTGCAGTAATTAATTAAATCTGATCTACTTGCTGGTTGTGCCATATATTCACAAGTTTCCTAACTGTATTTAGTGTTATGATGAAACGGGATTATAAACATATGCGTTTCCATTTACTAATGGATACGTTGTAGATCCAACTGTTACAAGAACATCATACACATATCTACCTTCTACCAAATTTTTAGTTTTAGTGTCAGTCAAAGAAATTTTCATAGTACCATCTACTGCACTAGTGATCCCAACTGCGAATGTATCTGTAGCTCCAAGAGTGGCACCAACAGCAACACTTTTTGCTATTGCACCTGCACCAGAATATCCTGTCAAATTGAATGCAGCACTTGAGGTAGTTTTTACATTGAAAGTAGTTGAAAAATCTGTTCCACCATAAATGGTTAAATTTACACCATATGGAACTCCAGAATCTGGATCAAACGTTATTGTCCTAGTTGCCATCTGTAAGTCCTATTAATGACATTGTTTCTTGTTGTTTATAATATAGTTTGCAAAAAGACTTTGCAATATCTTTTAAAGTGTCATTATCATTGCAATTATCTATATCAGATGCAACTTTTGTATATGCAAATTGTTTTGATAAATTATTTAGTTCTATGCTATCAGGATCCATGTAATAACTCCTTTAGTAGAGATTTGATTTCAGTAATGTCACTTTTAATATTAGCGACTTCTTCTTCAATAGTCTGTACTTGTTGATTCTTTTCATTTTTAACTTTACGTCTAGAGACGTATTGTTTGTATCCAAGATTATCAACATTAACTATTGAATTTGTTCGGGGATCTCTTGCAAGATCCCCATGACCATCAACTGTATATTTTTCCATGTTATGCTAGGGCAATCACTCTCAGATCTTTCATTCTAGGAACATAAACTTGACTTGTAGAAGTCATAATGATTTTAATTTTGAAAGTTTTGAATGATGGCAATTGGTCGCGAGTAAATGTATACTCTTTAAATTCTAATTGTTCACCATCAAAAGATCTGAATGTTGATTTCGGCATCAAGATATCCGATCTTCCATCACTATTCTCAGAATTAATAATTTCTCCTCTAGAATTCAAATTATCAAATCCTGGGAATGGTTCAAAGATTGGATTAAAACCTTCTTTGTCACTAATAGCGAAGAAAGCACGAATATCTGCTTCTTCATTTGCATGGGCACTTACCAAGATTTTTATAGATGATGCTGGATTTTCTAAAAGTATTTCTTTAGAAACATACTGGAACGCAGTTGGATCAGTATCTAAACCATTAACTCTATTATCATTAACATAGTCTGTTATTGGATTATTGACCCTATTTGATGTCAGAACCACACTAACTCTTTGTGCATCAATTACTGGAGAGATTCGAGTATCAGTAGTATTCAAGAATAGTCTAGTTTCAAAAGATTTGTTTCCAGTAACATTGGTCATTTTAAGATCTTCATTGATCTTTGATGCTATTATTCTAGGAGTTTCTAGATAATTTGACTGATTTATGGATACTGATTGGAATCCATTATCAATATATGGAATTTCATTTCCATCAATACTTTGAGCAGTCGTAGTTCTAATTTCCGCAGTAAGATTTGTTCCAGATACGGTTAGGTTCTGAATATTTGGTGTAATAATTTCAAAAGGCATGTTTTGTGTTGCCCTAACATTATATCCACCTGTAGATTTTGATTCATTTATATAGAGTCTTGGGAATCCAACATCATCACTTCTATCATCATTATTTAAGTTAAATTTCTCAGACATATTCAATTTGATGTTATATGAATCAAAAGTTATTGGATCTACAGTTGTTGTAGTAGACATATCATGGATTTTGTTAATCCTTGCAAGACTAATTCCATTTAATTCATATTTAAATACGGGAGTACCAACGGCATAATTTTTAGCAACAGATCCTCTTGTAATAGTCCCACCAAGAGTATTTCCAGTTACATCTGTATATTCGATTATCTCATCACCAATTTTAATCAATCCAACATTAGTTGTACCAACTCCAACATTTTCAAAATTTGACATATTTGTAGCATCATCAACTGATATTGCTCCAGTAAAACCAGCCCCTATAGCAGCACTGAGTTTTGTTGGTTTGATATCAGATTCTGCTCCAATAATCTTAACCAAATTGTCATTAAAATACATTCCATGATTCTGATGATTCACTTTTATATGCTCACCATCATTATCAACAATAATGTTGTTGATTGTTACATTACCACCATGAACAGAATTTAGTTCTGTAGAAATGCCAGAACTATTAGTGTAGTATAATGTATTTCCAACTCCAGTAATAAAGTCTCCCTGAACGTTATCAAATATCAATTCATTAGCAAGTCCAATAGTAGAAACTGTAAATCTTGCATTTCTACCAACAGAGTTACCAATAGTTGTTATTCCAAGAACATCACCAACTTGATAACCACTTCCGCCAGAAGCAATTGTTGCTGCAATAGCAACTCCATTGTTAACTGTAATTTCAGCAGTTGCTCCTCTACCAGATCCACTGACTGTTACTAGATTTACACCTGCATAGGAAGCTGCACCTGATGCTGGAGTATATCCAATTCCCGGTCTAGTAACGTTAATAGTTCCAGTAATAGAACTAGCTGTTCCAACTAAATTACCTGTAGCAGATGTATTTAATTGTGTGAATGTATTTCCTGATTCGTAAGAATCTGAAACAGTTGTTCCAAGACCAACCTTAATTTTTCTAGAATTGAAGACCAAAGAATTTGGCATCAATTCTGGAATTTGATTATTTCCACGACTCAACTCTGGATTATAGAAGTTTACTGATCCAGATTCTAAGAAATCTGCTCTGTATATTGTAAACTTAAGATCTTCCCACTGACTTGCTTCCCAAGTAGAAGCATTTTGTGATTTGAACAATGATCCAAGATATGGTTGGTTGGAAATATATGCATCTGATAATAAATCATTCTCACCAATTCTTGAAATATAAACACTATATTTGGTTGAGTTTGATGCCAAACAAATTGCATATTCTTGACCTTTACCTTCAAGATAAATTGGTGCTTTGAATTGAACTGATGTAGCAACTGATCCATCAGAAGAAGTTGATATATCTTCTGGATCAATAACAATTTCTGAGAATGGCAAAACATTTTGAGTTGGGAATCCATTCTTCATTGTTCTCAACTGGAATATTACTGGAATATTCATATCATCTTTAGATCTAAAGAAGACATCACATTTGGTTACAAAAATTCCAGTATCATCTTCAACTAGGAAAGATTGTGCAAGTGGATCATACCAACCCACAATTCGCTCACTACTACTTTCTCCAGTCACTCTACTTGATACAACCTCAGTTCCAAGAGTTCTATTTACATTTCTTTCTTGGAATTCTTGTCTCTGTTCAACTCTAGCATTTCTGATAGAAATAATATTTTCTTGAACTGTTTCAAGAGTTCCTGCAGCAGAGTATGTTTCGTCTGCAAGAGTGGTTGCAACATCTGGATCATTATCTTCAGTATTTGTCAGAGTGAATACTCTATCACCTGTTTCAAATTTAGGATGTGTTAAAGAATTTGGATCTGGAATATAGAAACTTCCAATTAAAGTTGATGAAATATCAGAAATGTGTCTAATATTATTAACTGTAGCAATTGCTCCACTAGTTTCTCCTACTAGAGTCATTGAAGTCTCTGCATATCCATAATATTCTCCTTGAACTTCGTTTGATAACGAGAAAGTATCAATGTTTAGAATAGTGGAATTTGAAGAATACACTCCACTAAGAATAGTATTTGTGTATGGATTCTGTGGATATGTTTTTGTTGCAGAATCATAGGGACCTTCTCTATGATTTGATTGTGCTACTCTAAATTGAATTCCTACTGAGGGTGAAGTTGTTTCATCAAGTCCAGTAACTGGCATTCTTCCAATAACTCTTTCTCCAACTTGGAAAACTCCAGATGTCATAGAAATTTCTAAAAGTTTTGGAACACAATAGTTGGTTACATCAACACCATCAAAGAAAGCGTAAAGTCTAGTGAGTGGTTTGACTCTTTTTGTGACAAACTGCACATTCCTAGATCTCATATGAGAGATTATATCTCTACTAACAACTCTGTCTCCAACAGATGTTCTTTCAATATCTTCAACTACTATTGTTTGCAATCCATTTCTAGATTCCACACCTCTTTGAACTGTTTCTCTTGTTTCTTCTTGAATTGTTCTAGTTGTAGTTCTTTGAACTCTCTGAGCAACTCCAGATCCGCCATTGATCCACCCTCCTCTACCAAAAGTGGAAGAACTTGACTCTGTTCTTGTTCTTGATGAATCTGTTACTTCAATACCGCCCCAATTAGTATTCCAAGAATCCCAAACAATTGGAGCAAATCCAGTCTGTGGATCAACATTCAAAGTTTTTGCAGCTTCTGCCATTGTTTCGGCATAGTTACCTTTTGCAGTAATAATCTTTGCTTCAAGTCTAGTTGTATCAACCCAGTTATCAGATGCTGGAGTTAACTCCAAAGTTCCTTGCCAAAAACTAATCAAGAATGGAGTTACGCTCTCGCTTCTTGTTGCAAAAGTTTGACTTAACCATTCAACTTCAGCATAATCCAATGTAACAACATCATTCTGCTTTCTTACATTGTTTCCTTCAACAATGGAGAACGCAAGATCGGCATCTGGATCTGTATTTACAACAGGACCAGGCAATAAATCAATACTGTTTGTATAGTGCTTTGGTCTTACTTCTTTCCTTTTCCTATCAATACTATTCTTTGTAGAAATAGTAGTATCTTGGGGTCTAAATGAATTGAAGTTATCTACAAAGAATCCAGACTTAAATCTATTCAATCCATCTGAATCAGAAACAAATAAATTTGCAGTATTTGTTTCTAAAAGTGAAAGTGATGTATAATACTCAAGATTTTTAATTCTATTTTCGAGTTGTTTGATATCAACCATTCGATATCTTTTATGCTCTAAAAATTGTAGAGAAGCTTGCTCTGTATTATAAAGATATGGTGGTTGATCTATAGTTGCAATTTCTAATGCTTCATCTACAGATACGGGTTTTTCTGGATTATCTGAAGCATTTCCATACTTAACTTGGAACTTTCCATCTTTAGTTACAAAAATTCTATCAATTCTTCCTTGATAGTAGGAATAATCCAAAAGTATTTGTTCATCTGATGCTAGTATATTTGGGGAAGAGTTGCCAAGTTGATTAAAAGTTCTTCCTAAAAACTCTAATGGAGATCTTGCATCAGCAGAAACTGTGTAATTAGAAACTCTTGGTCTAATATCAATAATATCTGAATTTAGAATACTATCAACAGATTGTATTTCTCTAGAATAATTAAAATTGTCATATGAGTTGATAGTTGTAATATCCCCATCATCAGTTGCATCATATGCTGCAGCAGAATAGTAAATTTTTAATTTGCGAGTTGGTTGCTCTGCAGAATCAATTCTTTTTACTGTTCCATAGTCATAAAAAGTTTTTTCCTGTCCACAAGAGAAGGTGTAGTTTGACGATATATTAAAACTATTTGCAGTTATATCATTAATTAAACATTCTGAATTTGACTCTTGTGATACTAATACTTCTCCTTCAATAAATTTAAAGTCATTTTTATATAAAATTGAAATTGTATCAGAACTTATGCTTTCAGCAAATAATGCAATAGCACCACTTGTCTGTCCAATTAATAGTTCTCCAGATAAAAGATCAGAAGTGGTTCCAGTTGGCGTTCCCATTGATTGGAACTGAATATTAGGAGATGAAGCATCAGTTAAGTCTGAAGATTCAAATACACCATGAATTTCTATAACATCTGGTTTATTAAGAGAGATGACTTCATCTTCAACTCTAGTTCCAAAAGGATAATTGCCAAATTCCAATCCATTATTTAAAGTAGTGGATCCAATTCCAGATCCTTCAATTTTAGACTTATCAACAATAATAGAATTGATTGTATTTTTAATCTTTGTTTTAGACTTTGGTTTTGATTTTACCAAAGTCGCAACTAAAGTTCCTGTTGTATCAGACCCTAAACCTCTAACATCAAATAACGTTGAAGATGAATTGAAATCAAATTTATCTGATGTTAGTTGTTCAACAGACCCGTCTTCTCTAGTCAAAGAGTATCTTTTAGCAGTAAATGGTAAAAACGTCTCATTCTCTCCTGCTTCGGGACGAGTTGCTGTTGTGATTTGATTATCTACAATAGTAACATCAAAAGTTTTTCTAATCGTAATTGATGTCTCGCCTAGATCAACTGTAGCAATATTTCCTTTTGGAAGTCTAGTAAATAGCGAATTATCTGATGATGTTTGTAAATTTGTAGTGAGTAATTTAAGATCTGTTACTTCTTTATTTGCAGAAGGAAGTTTTCCACTAGCAACTCCTTGAACTGTATTGACTCCAACTACAGTAATCGCAGTTGTTGAAACTCCAGAAACTCTAGCAATAATTGGATCTTCAGTTATAGATATATCACTAAAAGAAATTAAATCATTTACTTTAACTAAATTTCCTGGAAAAAGTTCATTGGAACTAGTTACTGTAGAGATTCCTCCAGCACTAACATCAAATTTAGTTATAGATGCAATACCTATATTGACAGAAGTTGATGGTATTATATTTGCTGAAAATGTATTGATTCCAATAACTCCGGAAGTAGTTCCAAATAAAGATCTAACATCAGATATTGAATTCTCAGTAATTGCAATTGCAATTCTTCCGTTGTTAATACCATCAAAAATTAGAGATTCATTGGTAATAAAACTTCCAGATCTTTCATATACGGTTAAAGCTGCTCCAGCACTAACATTGTCTTTAAGAAATCCTGTAGCTCCACTACTAGAACCTTTAACAAAAACGGGAGTATTTAAAGTTATTGCAGAATTTAAAGTAATTTCAGTAAATGGTTGAACATCAAATAAAGATATTCCCCACTGATCTACATTTGAATTATTTTCATATGATCCAGATTCATTTCTAAAATCATAAACTCTTGCCAATCCAATTTCTTTTCCTGGAGGACTTTCATCACTCTCCCCTCCTACTCTACTATCTCTTAAACTAACAAAATATGTATTTCCAATACCAATGGATGGAGTTCTAACCACACAATTTAATTTTAATGATGCTCCGGTGTTATACTGGAGAGATTCATTTTCGATAGTTCTTGTTGTTCTTGGTTTTGGACAATCTATGAAAGTTGGAGTTCTAGTTTCAACTTCATATCCACGAACATATGCTTTTCCTACAGAAATTCTGTATAATGCTAAATCATCAGAAGGAACACTTCCACTATATGTAAATTGTCCATCTTGAAATATTCCATTATTCCCCAAATTATCATTCAAAGAATCTACGATAGAAATATCAAATGGTTTTACGTAATAATCCCCAGATTCATCATATGTTCTTCTAGCTAGAGTATCTGTCCAATCTTTGTAACCAACTCCTCCACCTAAACCACCAAGAGATACTTTAGATCTTAAAACACCATTATTTACTGTTGCTAGTTCAATAAAACTATCATCGTTAAAGTCATTTAAACTTTTTTTAGTAAGACTTACACTTATTTTTAATCTATCGGCACCTGGTGCTGAATAATTATTATATCCCTGCGAATTATCGTTTAGTGATTCATCTAAACTTGAATTTATAATCTCTTCGTCAACAAACAGACCTACTCTATAATTTGGTGTATTTGAATACTGATCTAATATTAAAGTTTCTTTAGCAACGTTTACAAAATTTCCTCTAATAAAGTAAACACCATTTTCAATTTGAAAGGAAGATCCAGTAGCTGTAGAATCAACTCCTAAAGTGTTTCCAAATGGTGACCCAACTTCAATTAATGAATTTCCAAGTAAAGTTGATTGAATTATTTCATTACACGTTAATTCTTCTCCATCAGAAAAAGTTTGAGTAGAATTATTAGAAGTACTTGAGTTTAAATAACTCAAATATATTGTCAAATTTCCTCTTTCAGAATCTTCTGGAAACAGAATACTGTCAACAAAAGCAGTAACTCCAGACGTTACACCTGTAATTTTAGTTCCTACTAATTGATCTGCATATGCAGAGACTGGAATACCGTTAAAATTATTGTTTAACTGAACACAATAATATAATCTAGTATATCCAGTATTTCCTGGAATTACTTTAGCACCTTCTTTGAAAAAATGCTGACCAAATTTTTCAACCTGATTTTGCAGTATAGATTGAAGGGTTGTCAGTTCTCTAGCTTGAACTGGATAACCTGGTTTAAATAAAACTTTATGGTAATCGTTAGCCGCATCAAAATCGTCAAAATATGGGGCTACGTTTAGATTAGTTTGTTGGGGCATAATTCTTTAGAACTGCAAAACGATTTTGATATCTTCTTTTTGGTTCGATGACCTTGTGATTGGTGGTCTATTATCTGCGTAGATAATATTTCCAGTATATTTTTTAACTTCTGGATTTGCCACACCACTAGTGAACTGTTGACCAAGATAATATGTACGATTATTTATTACGGTAGAGATACCAGTAAAGTTGGTGTCAATTTCTAAATTTGATCCAGAACTTGGTACAATAACTACATTACCACCAGATGATGGAGTGCTTGTAAACTCTAATAATTCATAACCATATGTTGGATCTGTAATTCCAATCCCAGTACTGCTAAATCCAGCATTTCTTCTATCTTGCCAGAATTTCAAAACTCCTGTGTTTTGATCGTAACTAACAACTTGTCCTACTGCTGTGCTACCAGCAGAAACAGTTTGTGTCACTAAAGAATCTGCAGAAAAAGTTGCAGAACTATATCCAGCACCAGTTAATCTTAGAGCAGAAACTGCACTTGCTTTTGATGCTGATAATAAAGTATTTGTAGTTTCTTTGGGATTTTCTACAATTCCGATTCTTGCAAACTCATTTCCAGTTATAAAATCTGGGTTTTCAATATCATTTTCAAGTCTAGAATATAGAAGAACATTATATGCACCCAACTCTCTATAGATGTCTGCACCATGTCCACCTTGTGGTGATATAATGACATCAAATGTTGGTTGCGTTGTTCCATCAGGAACAGAACCAGCAGTTAAATTTACAGTTCCATATGTATATCCAGATCCTTGAGATGAAACTGTTATAGATGAAATCTTTTTATCATTAGTAGTGACTATAGTGCATTCAGCACCACTACCATCTCCACTAATAGGAACTCTAGTATATGTTGTTCCTCCTGTAGGTCCAATTCCATCACCACGATTTGTGATAGTAATTACTTTAATAGAACCATCTACAGCATTATCTCTAACTTCTGAATTATCTGCTGCAGTTTCCCAATCAAGAGGAACTGGCATAAAATCAGTAGAATCAAATTTGACAATATCACTTGGTTTAATAGTATAGAGGTATTTCCAAATATATCCATCACCACTACTACCAGCAGATCTTGGTTCTAAATCTGTAAATATTGGTTCATCTAGAGAAGGTCTTCCATTAGGATTTTCTGGATCAGTTCCATTTTGAAGACAAGCATATACTCTAAAATCACTATTTAAAACATAATATGTCGATGAATATAAATTGGTAGATCCAGAAACTGAAGCTGTATTGGATCTACTATAATCATGACGATACATGTCATATGTTGTTCCAGATGTCCAATCTCTTTTCACAATAACTTGCCTCACATCTGACGATGTGATTTTTTTAAGAGCAAGCATTGTATCCCAATAGTCATTCTCTTCATTAAAATTGTCTTTTGGCGATGGAGGAGTTGTATTCCAGTCAGATTGAAAATCAGATGGGTTGGGTAAACCTATCCAAGAATAATATGAATTGCTCTGGTTTCTAACTCCAGCGACAAAATTACCTGCATTTAATATTCTAATTTGGTCAGTTATAATAGCAGCCATTTGACGGAAGTTTTTATTTATTTATTATAGATTTAGACGACATATTCTTTGAACTTTAATTTATTAGTTCTTTGAATAATAGTAGATGTTGAAATTCCAGTAATTTCATTTGTACCTATACCAGATAAGGTATGAGCACTATATGATACACTTTGATTTCTTCCTGTGATCAAAATCTTACCAAAACTATAATTTCCAAAAGATTCTGCAGTAGAAATTCCAGAGTAACCAGAACTGAATTGATCAATATTAACAAATACTCGTTTCACTAAAGTATTTACTCCAACAATATTTTGGGTAACTTCAGAAACATTATTTACAACATATACATTATCAGCAAATTGATTACCAATTCCAATAGTAGACCCACTACCATCAAATGATTGAATAACTGTCTGTGCTATTCCAACACTTGTATCTTTTACAATAAAGTAATCATTAGCAGACAAAGTACTCAATGTTACTGCCGTTCCAACAAGATCCGTATTCCTCAAAGAAGAATCAAATGGAATGTGCAGGTCAAATATTAATTGTGTAGTTCCAATTCCAACTGAAGTTGTTCCAAATCCAACAATAATTCCGGAGTCTCCAGAATATGAT